>Ga0209573_1000097_pt1 | contig 236635 bp, 198 predicted proteins | sample TNRBio252014_DNA_FD_185870 | JGI IMG/M metagenome (GOLD analysis project Ga0209573, IMG submission 185870) | Wastewater treatment Type I Accumulibacter community from EBPR Bioreactor in Madison, WI, USA - TNR Reactor_6/25/2014_ DNA (SPAdes)... | ecosystem: Engineered > Bioreactor > EBPR >...
CCGTACTCACCCGATCTCAACCCGATCGAACATAAATGGGCACAAGCTAAAGCCATCCGCAAACAAACCCACTGCGCTGTCGAAGCTCTCTTTCGCTCCAATCAATTATGATCACTTCTGTTCGATTCCGCTATATCGTTCGGGCCTTTAATGATGTAATGGAACAGACTGGCCAGACTGATCGCCGCCATCGTGCCGATCGCTAACGGCTTGGCCAATCCCTTCCAAATCCCCACCCACGGACTGATCTTCGGGTCTTGCGGCAGGCCGGAGTACCATTCCGGATGATCGGCATGTTGCAGCACATACATCACATGGGTGCCGCCCACGCCCGGCGGGTCGTACAGCCCCGCGTTTTGAAACCCGCGTGATTGCAGATCACGGATGCGGTGGTCGGCGTGATCCTTCATCGCCTCCTTACTGCCGAAATGTAGCGCGCCGGTCGGGCAGGTTTTGATACAGGCCGGTGACTGGCCCACCGCCACCCGGTCGGAACACAGGCTGCATTTGTAGGCTTTGTGATCCTTCTCCGACAAACGGGGGATGTTGAACGGACAGCCGGTGATGCAATAGCCGCAACCGATACAATGCTCCTGATTGAAATCGACGATGCCATTGGCATACTGCACAATAGCGCCGGGTGCCGGACACGACTTAAGGCAGCCAGGGTCCTGGCAGTGCATACAGCCGTCTTTATGGATCAGCCATTCCAGCCGCCCGTTGTTTTCCAGCTCGGTGTAACGCATCACTGTCCAGGTCTGGCTATCCAGATCGCCGGGATTGTCATAAACGCCGGTGCAGTGGCCCACCTCGCCGCGCAGGCCGTTCCATTCCATGCAGGCGACCTGACACGCCTTGCAGCCGATACATTGCGAAATATCGATCAGCTTAGCCACATCGACACTTTGGCGGACGCCCGGCATCGGCGTGGTGGTCGCCGAACGGCGTTGGATATCAAGCGATTGCCATGCCATGATGATCTCCTTACGCCGGTTCGAGGTTGACCAGAAACGCCTTGAATTCCGGCGTCTGGATATTGGCGTCACCGATGAACGGGGTCAGCTCATTAACCAGATGACTGGGACGGGTCGCCCCCCGGAATCCCCAATGGAAGGGAATGCCGACCATGTGTACCTTGCGCCCGTTGACGTTGAAACTGCGGATGCGTTTGGTGACCACGGCCACCGCCAGAATCTGGCCGCGTTTGGAATGCACCCGCACCCGACCGCCGTTGGCGATGCCCTTTTCCCGTGCCAGCTCCTCGCCGATTTCAACGAACTGCTCTGGCTGGGTGATGGCGTTTAACACCGCGTGCTTGGTCCAGAAATGGAAATGCTCGACCAGCCGGTAGGTGGTAGCGACATAGGGGAACTCCTTGGCCTTGCCCAACGATTCCATGACCCCCGGAAAAAGGCGCGCTGCCGGATTGCTGATCGCCAGCGGGTTGTTGGGGTGCATTGGGTTCAGGCCCAGCGGGGTTTCAAACGGCTCGTAGTGTTCGGGCAACGGGCCATCCAGCATCCGCTCAACCCCAAACAACCGAGCGACCCCCTCCTGGTTCATGATAAACGGCATCACCCCTTCTTCCGGCTTGGCGTCCGGGCGCATGTCGGGGATGTCGTTGCCCGTCCATTTGGTGCCATCCCATTTGATCACCATACGGCGGGGGTCCCATGGCTTACCGGCGGCATCGCATGAAGCGCGGTTGTAGAGAATGCGACGGTTGGCGGGCCAGGAGAAACCCCAGTTATGACTTTGGCCTAATCCCGTGGGATCGGACGGATCGCGCCGGGCGGTGAGATTACCCGCCTGTGACCACATCCCGCAGTAAATCCAGTTACCCGCAGCGGTGCTGCCGTCATCGCGCAGTTGGGCAAAGCCTGCTAATTGCTCGCCCGCTTTGGCGAGAACTTTGGTCGTATCCTTCAGGTCGGTCACATCAGCCAGCGCCTTGCCACTCATCTCCATGGTGATTTCTTCGGGGCTGGGCTGGTGGGCAATCCGATACGGCCAGGTCAGATTCAGCATCGGTTCCGGAAATGCGCCGCCGTCTTTGGCGTACAGCGCCCGCAAGCGGACAAACACACCACTGAGGATGTCCAGATCGCTTAAGGAATCGCCAGGGCCATCCGCCCCTTTCCAGTGCCATTGGATCACCCGGCTGGAATTGGTGAAACTGCCATCCTGCTCGGCAAAACAGGTGGCGGGCAGCCGGAACATTTCGGTCTGGATGGTTTCCGGCTTTACGTCGTTCAGTGCGCCGTGATTTTTCCAGAACTCGGCGGTTTCGGTGGCCAGCGGATCGATCACCACCAGATACTTCAGTTTGGCCAGTGCGCCGCTGACCTTGGACTTGTGCGGCACGGAGGCCAGCGGATTGAAGCCCTGGCAGACAAAGCCGTGCATCCGGCCCTGATCCATCTGCTCAAACAAGGCCAGCACATCGTAAGCCGCTTCCTTCTTCGGCAACCAGTCGTAGCAAAAGCCGTTTTCCGCTGTGGCAGCACTGCCAAACCAGGCTTTCATCAGACTGGTGTGCCACTTCGGGAAGTTCTGGCCGTAATTCATCTGATTGGGCCGCACCGGCTTGGGACTGCGTTTGGCCAGATACTCCTCACGGGTTTTATCCGAATCCGACGGCGACCCCAGATAGCCGGGCAGCATTTCGGTATAGAAACCCTGATCGGTGATGCCCTGCACGTTGGAGTGACCGCGCAGCGCATTCACCCCACCGCCCGCCATGCCCATGTTGCCCAACAGCAGTTGGATGATGGCCATGGTGCGGATGTTCTGGGTGCCGACCGTGTGATGGGTCCAGCCCAGCGCATAGCAGATGGTCATGGTGCGATTGGGTGCGGCGGTGTCGGCGATGTACTCACAGACCTTGAGAAAATCCGCCTGCGGGGTGCCGGTGACCTGATTGACCACCTCTGGCGTGTAGCGGGCATAGTGGCGCTTGAGGATTTGCAGCACACACTGCGGGTTTTGCAGGGTGTCATCGACCTGGGCAAAGCCCTGACCATCGACCTGATATTGCCAACTGGCCTGATCGTAGCTGCGTTTGGCCTCGTTGTAACCGGAGAACAGACCGTCGGTAAAGGCAAAGCCGTCGTTGATCAGAAACGACGCATTGGTGTAGGTCTTAACGTACTCGTGATGAATTTTGTCGTTGGTTAACAGGTAATTGATCACACCGCCCAAAAAGGCGATATCGCTGCCAGGCCGGATTGGCGTATAGAAATCAGCCACCGCCGCAGAACGAGTAAAGCGAGGATCGACGACCACGAGGTTGGCTTTGCGCGTAGCTCTGGCTTCCATCACCCACTTGAAACCGCAGGGATGCGCCTCGGCTGCATTGCCGCCCATGATCAGAATTAAGTCAGCGTTTTTGATGTCCACCCAATGGTTGGTCATCGCGCCACGCCCAAACGTCGGAGCCAGACTGGCCACCGTCGGGGCGTGTCAAACGCGCGCCTGGGTATCGAGTGCAACACCGCCAAGGCCGCGAACGACCTTGTGAAGCAGATAGCCCGCTTCGTTGCTGGCGGCGGAACTGGCCAGAAAGCCGGTGGTGTTCCAGCGATTCACCGTCACGCCCGCGTCGTTGGTTTTGATGAAATGGGCGTCCCGGTCGGCCTTCAGGTGTTTGGCGATGCGCTCGAACGCCTCCTCCCAGCCGAGCCGTTTCCACTCGGTAGCGCCCGGCTCGCGCACTTCGGGGTATTTCAGCCGGTCGGCGCTGTGGATCATATCCAGCAGACCCGCGCCCTTGGGACAGAGGGTGCCACGATTGACCGGATTATCGGGATCGCCCTCAATGTGGATAATCTCGGTTTTGACGTTTCTGGATCGATCACCGAGCGAGTACAGCAGCACACCGCAACTGACCGAGCAGTAGGGACAGGTATTGCGGGTTTCAGTGGTGCGGGCCAGCTTATAATTGCGAATTTCCGCTAGCGCCGGTTCGGGCGAAAAACCCAAAAGCGCCAGGCTGGAACTACCCAATCCAGCCGCCGTGATCTTCAGGAATTGTCGTCGGGTGACGTTTATCATTATTTTCGATCTCCTCCACCTGCGCCCGAATCCACGGACGACGGGATTCGAGCCTTGGCGGGACCGGTCGACAAATCCGACGCTGGAGCAGTGTCGGTGGAATGTTCGGCTGGCCCCGTGCCTGTCACCGAGGGCGAAAATCGCCAGGCGACTATTTCAGTATAGACGGTAGGGATGCTTGTCCAGCCGATTGCCTGAAGGAGATGAAAAATAAGCGGTTGCGCGGGGAGAAGCGGCGCTATCGCCTAGAGCGTAATCACTTTAGATATCTCAGTGCTTTTCGAAAAAGGGGATCAACAGTGCCGCGCACGGCTGCGGATTTTCCAGATGCGGATGATGCCCGCCAGGGAGAATCTGCACGCTAAGGCGCTTGATGCGGGCATAGCGCTCTTGCATGTAGGCGCGTTTGACCAGATAGCCGTCCGCGCCACAGATCAGCAAGGCCGGGGCTTCGATGCGTTCCATGTAGGCGAGGATTTGTGGTTCGGTCAGATAGAGCGGCGAGACAAAGCGCAATCGGGGATCAGTGCGCCAACCGTAACCCTGATCGCCAACCGGTTGAATACTACGCTCGACCAGAATCGACGCCGCCTGCCAGGACAAACCACTTGCTTCGCAGCGCGCCTGGATGGCTGCTTCAGGATTGGCATAGACCGGCGGGCGCTTGCTCGGCAACCGCTCCATCTGAGCGATGGTTTTGCGTAAATTGGCCGGGCCGTCGGCGGGGTCGCTGGTCGGTGGCCCTAAACCTTCGATCATGGCAATTTGGGTGATGCGTTCCGGCAGGATGGCGGCAATAAAACTGACGATGCCTCCACCTAAAGAGTGACCGAGCAGCGCGAAACGCTGCCAGCCGAGCGCATCGGCAGCGGCGATCACATCGGGCACGAAATCGACGAAATGGTAATGCACGCCCGGTGGCCGATGCTCGGAATAGCCATGACCCGTTAAATCCAGTGCGACTAGCCGTAGACCGGGCAGTAACGGTGCCAGGGTGTCAAAGCTGGCGGCGTTGTCCAGCCAACCGTGCAGCGCTAGCACAGGAATACCGTCCTTAGGCCCCCATGCTCGCGCCGCCAGCCGCAAATAGGGCGTTCGCAGTTCCAGTTCCTGCGCCATTAGCGCGGTGCCTCAAACGCCTGGCGGATAATCCCACCCGGCGTCAACCGGGAAGAGATTGGCGTATTTCACGCTGGCGCGTGGCTCGGCCATCATCTCGGCTACCGTGTCGCGCCAATGCCCGTAATGTTCGGTTTCTTTGTGGGCGATGGTCGCCTCGACGGTGCGATAGACCTCAACCAGCACAAATCGAGTCGGGTCGTCCGTTTGCTGAATGACATCAAAACGGGCAATGCCGGGTTCCTGAACGCTATGACGGGCATTTTCCAGTGAGGCGATTTTGAACGCTTCGACCGATTCGGGTTTGACATGAATGAAAACGTGAATGACCAGCATCAGTCCTCCTTCAGCAAAGTTGAGCAGCTTTCAGGGTATCCCAGTAGGGAGGAAATCCAACAACAACCCGCAAAAGATGACGAACCCCAAGCCATGATTATTGAGAAACGCCTTAAAACAGTCTTCCGGCGCTCGGTTACGGATTAGATACTGCTGATACAACGCCAACCAGGCGGCCACGAAACAGGCCAAATAGTAGATCCAGCCCCGCCCGGTGAGCAGGCCGACGCCAAGCAGTAACAACATAAAAGCGAATTGCAGATAACCGATCGTCTGCCTGTCTTGTTCCCCGAAAAAAATGGCAGTGGACTTCACGCCAATCTTCAGGTCCTCCTCTCGATCCACCATCGCGTATTGCGTGTCGTAAATCGTTGACCAGAGGATATTAGCGATAAAGAGTAGCCACGCGACGAAAGGCGTCGTATCAGTAATCGCTGCGTAAGCCATGGGAATACCCCAACCGAATGCAGCACCTAAATGCAGTTGGGGAAAATGATGAAACCGCTTCATAAACGGATACGTTAAGGCCAGGGCCAAACCGACGAAAGCCAGTTTAACGGTCAGGGCGTTTTGGGTCAGCACCAACGCGAATGCGAGCAGACATAGCACGGAGGCCACAGCCATCGCCTCACCCAGGCTAACGCGGCCTGCCGCCAGCGGCCGGTCGCGGGTGCGAGCCACATGAGGATCGAACTTGCGATCAGCAATGTCGTTGATGACGCAACCCGCTGAACGCATCAGCGCCACACCGATGATGAAAACCAGCGTAGTGCCCTGCGGCGGCTGGCCATTGCCCGCCAGCCACAAGGCCCATAATGTAGGCCATAACAGCAGATAAATGCCGATGGGACGGTGCAAACGCATTAGCCAAGCGTATTCGCACAAACGGTTCTCAAGGCGTTCAATGATCATGATTAAAGTCTATTCGGCTTGAGCGGTAACTCAGTGGGCGATAAAGGTACATTCGGTAGAAAAAGCTCCAGCACCAACAAAGGATCGCGGTCGATGCGAAAGACCGAACGACGCCCCCAAATGACCTTCGGCGGCTCAGCGAAACCGGCGAAGGCTCGCTGATGAAGTGACTGACCGGCAACGATGCGGGCAATTTCGACAGGTCCGCGTTGAACCCCAGGATCAGCGAACAGGACCGCGCCCAACGGCTTTGTACCCAATGCGGTCAGCCGACGACCACGCCCTTTGAGGGTTCGCGCTGGAATTACTGTGCGAGCAAATACCCAGGGCTGCTCGTTACACAACAACTGCACTTCTCGAGTCCAGGCCCAGACCGACTGGCGAAGTCGTAAAGCCGCTGCCTCGTCACGGCTTGGACGCGCCCAGCCTTGATCCAGGACTCGGACCCGAAAGATTCCCGCACAAGCGCAGCGCAAGCGCTGAGTCAGCGAACCGGGATCGAGTAGCCATACCGGTAGGCCGATCGGCGTATCGCGCAAGAAAAGCCGCGAACCGGGATGCCAACTGGGCGGATGATTGGATGCAGTAAAGCAAGCGCGCAAGACAATGTTCGATCAAGGGCCAGATTAGCCAATAATTATCGCATGGTTACGGGCAAGCGGGGGAATCATGCGATGGCGCGGCGACAGATGTTTTGCAAAGCAGAGGGATTCATTGCTGATTCAGCGCGTGTTTGCTGGAATTGCTAGAGTTTGGGGGTTTATCTTTATAGTGATTCAACTGCTTAAGCTCAACACTACGGACTTTAGGCGGAAATGCAGTTATTGGCAGCGAGGCATAGCGTGAAAACAAAATTCGGATTGGCTTTGGTTGCTGGCACCCTCCTGATGAATGTCGGACTTAGCCCTGGTGATGGGCCGCGCTTCTCTCTAATAGGTGGCGCGACGGTACAGGCTCAGGATCGCATCGACTTCAGCTTTTTCTACGAAGAGTTGGGGCCTTACGGAAATTGGCACCAGCGTGAACCCTATGGCTGGGTTTGGTATCCCGATGTCGACAAAAATTGGCGGCCCTATACCTTTGGTTATTGGGTATTTACAGACGATTACGGCTGGACCTGGGTTTCTCAGGACCCCTGGGGATCAATACCGTTTCACTATGGCCGCTGGTTTTACGATGCAGGTCTTCGTGGATGGGCCTGGATACCCGGTACTGAATGGGGACCGGCTTGGGTTGCCTGGCGCAGCGGGGGTGGTTTCGTCGGCTGGGCACCCCTACCACCCGATATTCGATTTGATCCAGCCGCCGGATTCGCTCCCCCAGATCCAGACTTTGGGCGAGGTTGGAATTCCTGGTCCTTTGTGCCATCGCATCGCTTCCTTGATCGCCGCCTAAATCAGGTTATTACGCCGCGCTCGCGTAATAGCGCTTTGCTTAAGCGGACTGCGAATGTCACACGCTATAGCATCCATGACCGACGCATCATGAATCTGGGTATTAATCCAAGGCGTTTTGAAGAGGAAACCCGAAAGCGCGTGATTCCTTATCAAGTAGATGAAGTCGATCAACCCATCAGGCAAGCACCGCCGACCCAAAACGGGCGCGTGTTTCTATTTCGGCCTGAGGTCGTCCGAGGGGCAGTTGAACCCCCACCGCCGCCACCACCACCGCCTATACGTCCACCGCGCCCAGGCGCTCCGGTCACCAATCAAATTGAACCGCTTAGGCCACCGGTTTCCCCTCCAAGAGATCATGAGCAGCGTAGTGGCAGAGATCGTCTAGGAGTCGATCAACCCATTCGCCCTCTTCCATCTCCTCCAAACCCTCAAAGGATCAACCCTCCTCCCCCACCCCCTGAACCAGCGCGTGACTTACGCCCCTCGCAACCCACTCCGCCACAGCCACCACAGCCCCCACAATCCAGCCCACGCTTGGAGCAGGAGCGCCAGCGGGCTGAACAGGAACGCGCTCAACAACAAGCGCTCCAACTGCAACGCCAGCAGGCCGAACAAGAGCAAGCCCGTCAGCGGCAGCTCGCCGATCAGGAGCGGCAGCTCGCCGATCAGGAGCGGCAGCGACAGCTAGCGGAGCAAGCTCAAACCCAGCAGCGCGCCGAGCAGGAACGTGCTCAGCAACAAGCTATGCAACTCCAGCGACAGCAAGCCGAACAAGAGCAAGCTCGCCAGCGGGCTGAACAAGAGCGCGCTCAACAACAAGCGCTCCAACTGCAACGCCAGCAGGCCGAACAAGAGCAAGCTCGTCAGCGACAATTAGTAGATCAGGAGCGACAGCGGCAGTTGGCAGAGCAGGAACGCGCCCAGCAGCAAGCTATGCAGCTACAAAGGCAGCAGGCCGAACAAGAGCAAGCCCGCCAGCGACAACTAGTGGAACAGGAACGACAGCGACAGCAAGCGGAACAAATGCAGGCTCAGCAACGCGCTGAGCAGGAACGCGCCCAGCAGCAAGCTATGCAGCTACAAAGGCAGCAGGCCGAACAAGAGCAAGCTCGCCAGCGGCAATTAGCGGAACAAGCGCAGGCCCAGCAACGCGCCGCCCAGGAGCAGGCTCGACAACAAGCCCTTCAGCAACGCCCGCAGCCAGGACAGGATTTCTATCAGAAGGCCCCGAACAACTTGCCGGAGTGTAAGAGTTTACCGCCAGGACAACAGCAACCCTGTCGATAAGGGCGTTCCACGCTGAGCGATTTGAAGGAATCGCTCAACGCAAGGAACAATTTTGAAGGATTTTGCAGTGTTTGCTCAACCCGGCTTAGCGGCCGGTTTGGGCCTTACCGCAATCATTGGATTGGCTGCCGATACCGTGACTGTCGCGGTTGATTCAGCCAGTTCAGTTTCCAAATCGCGTACCGCCCCGTCGAAGGAAGCCTCACTACCGGGTTCGATTTCTTTAATATCAGTCGGCAGCCCGATTTTATCAAGGATGGCGATGAACGGTTCTGGATCGAGTTCTTCAACGTTCACCATCGTCTTGACATCCCAATCGCCTTTCGCCACCAGCATCGCCGCCGCAACCGGCGGCACACCAGCCGTGTAACTGATGCCCTGTGACTCCACTTCCTCATAGCACTTTTTGTGATCGGAAACCTGGTAAATAAACACTTCCCGTGCCTGACCGTCCTTCCAGCCTTTGACGAAATTGCCGATACAGGTCTTGCCTGTGTAGCCCGGTGCCAGCGTTTGCGGATCGGGCAACAACGCTTTCACTACTTTGAGCGGCACGACTTCTTGCCCGGTGGTGAGGGTGACCGGTAAATGCGAGAGAAATCCCAAAGTACGCAGCACAGTAAAAACGTTGATGTAATGATCACCAAATCCCATCCAGAACCGGATGCTATTGGCATCGATATTTTTGGAGAGTGAATGCAATTCATCATGCCCGTTTAGATAAATCGGGCACGGGCCGACGACCGGAAAGTCGTAAACCCGTTTGACGGAATGAGTGGGATATTCTTTCCACTGGCGGTCGATCCACGTCCACACTTTTACGAATTCACGGAAATTGATTTCTGGATCGAAATTAGTGGCGAAATACTTACCATGACTACCCGCATTAACATCCAGAATATCGATGGTATCGATCTTGTCGAAATAGCGCTTCACGGCCAATGCGCAATAGGCATTGACCACACCGGGATCAAATCCAGCACCCAGAATGGCAGTCAGTCCTTTTTCGGCGCAACGATCCAGACGCTTCCATTCATAGTTGGCATACCAAGGTGGATCTTCGCACACCTTATCGGGATCTTCGTGAATAGCGGTGTCGATATAAGCCGCCCCGGTCTCCAGACACGCCTCCAGGATCGACATATTCAAAAATGCCTGGCCCAGATTAATGACGATTTGCGAATGGGTTTCTTTAATCAATTTCACTGTCGCTGGAATATCCAGCGCATCAATCTGCCGGGAGTACAGTTGATACGCCGGATTTTGGATATGCCCTTTACGCTTGACGCTTGCAATAATGCCATCGCATTTCGCCAAGGTGCGTGAGGCAATGCAGATATCCCCAAGCAGATCATTATTCATCGCAGCTTTATGCGCCGCTACGTGAGCAACGCCACCGGCACCGATAATTAGCACATTCTTTTTCATTCAGTTATAGCTCCCGCTTCAGGAAAGGCTACGTTTAAAATCTTTGTAGCGAAATTTTCTGAGTACGTCCACCGTGCCATCAAGCCGACGCACGGCAATAGAGGGCATCGCCAGGCCATTGAACCAATTTTTTTTGACCATAGTGTAACCGGCGGCATCGGCGATACGGACTTCGCTGCCCACTTTCAATTTAGTTTTCAGCTTGTACTCGCCAAACACATCACCTGCCAGACACGTCCGGCCGGCGATCATCACGCGATAGCGCCCTGGCTCTGGGGCTGAGATGTTTGCGCTAGTCCCGTAGATCAAATGATCAAGCATGTGCGCTTCCACGGAAGCGTCAACAATCGCAATATCGATCTCGTTATGCACTATATCTAATACCGTCGTGACTAATTCAGCGCATTGGGTAATCGTGGCTTCTCCGGGTTCCAAATAAACCTGAACGCCAAATTTTTCGGAGAAACTTTTGAGTTTTTCGCAAAATTGCTCTATGGGATAGCCTTCTTTTGTGAAATAAATACCCCCGCCCAGGCTAACCCAATCCAGTTTTTCCATTAACGCGCCATACTTCTCGCCGATATAATCCATAGCAGCTGCAAGATTTTCGAAATCATCATTCTCACAGTTAAAATGGAACATGACCCCACTGAGAAGTGGAGCCACCTCCATGATCGCTTGTTGATCGGTCGCGCCGAGTCGTGAATATTTTCTGGCGGGATTGGCAAGATCGAAATGCGAATAACTGATCTCTGGATTGATCCGTAATCCTAACCGTTGATCGCGAACCAAACCATAATAACGCTGTAATTGTGACAGCGAATTAAAGATCACTTTACTGGCGAATTTCGCGACTGATTTAACTTCTTTTTCCGAAAAGCCCACGCTGTATGCATGGACTTCTTGGCCAAATTTTTCATAGCCCAGACGCGCTTCAAACAGGGAGCTGCTCGTGGTTCCATCCAGATACTGCCGCATTAAATCGAATACACCCCAAGTCGAAAAGCATTTCAGCGCGAGTACAGATTTTGCACCGGAGGTCTCGCGCACTTTTTGGATGATCTCCAGATTTTTTAGTAATCTCGTTTCATCGATCAGATAGTAAGGCGTAGTCAGTTTAGTCATGATGCGCTTAGCTTGGAAAGATTTGGAAACGCCAGAAAGGAGGCTAACGGGGACGTATAAACGATGAAGGGTGGCATAGGATATTATCCTATTACCACCCAAATCGTTTCTTGTCTAGCCTAGAACGGTTAACGGCCTGTCTGTGACAATAACCGCCGCAACTGGTAGCGATATACAAAACCCGGCAGGGCGCTCACCATAAATAGACAGAGGGTTACCGTATAAAATTCCCAGCCTTGGGCTTGGCTAGTGCCGGTTGCCTTGTACTCGAAGCCAAATCCCATGGCCAGAATCAGTATGTACAGTAGACTCCATTCGATCAGGCGAAACCAGAATGGCTTGATTTGACCGGCTTGGCGCACGATAACCAATAGCCACCGTTCACTCAGCCAAGGCAGATTGGCCGCAATGATGGCCAATCCCAACCAAAGACTGACGATAAGTTGTTGAGACAACGGATCAGTTCAACAAAGCTGTGGAACACCACGTCATCAGCGCGGTGGGGTACAAGCCCAAAACGATCAGCAATAATCCATTGGCGCTGATGACGATTTCGACATCACGGCTGATCGTGATCGATTCGTTCTGCTCGGATTTGTCGAAATAGATGCATTTAACCACCCGCAGATAGTAAAACGCGCCGATCACCGAGAAAATGACCCCGACCAACGCCAGCCAAACCAGGCCGATATTGATAACCGCTTGCAAGACCACCCACTTGGCATAGAAACCCGCCATGAAGGGAATTCCCGCCATCGACATCATCACGACCATCATGATAAAGGCCAACCACGGACTACGGTCATTCAAACCTTTGAAATCATCAATATGCTCAGCTTCAAAACCGGTCCGGCTTAACAGAATGATGACGCCGAAAGCGCCGACTGCCATCAGCACATAGACAATGGCGTAGAACATTGACGCCGAGTAACCCTCTGGCGTGCCTGCCAAGATTCCGAGCAGCAAAAACCCGACATGTGAAATCGTCGAATAGGCCAGCATCCGCTTGATATTAGTTTGGGCGATAGCGACCAGATTGCCTAATGCCATGGACAGCACCGCCAGAATAACCAGCATCTGCTGCCAATCATTTTGGAATGCGCCCAGTCCATCAACCAAGACCCGCATCAGGAGGGCAAATGCCGCCAGCTTGGGGGCCGAACCGATATATAACGTCACGGAGGTTGGAGCGCCTTGGTAGATATCCGGCAGCCACATATGAAATGGCACGGCACCGAGCTTGAACGCCAGGCCGACCACCAGAAAGACCAACCCAAACACTAGTACCAGATTGTTGGTGCCCTGTTTGGCGATGACCTCAGCGATCACCTGAAGGTCTACACTACCGGTCGCTCCGTAAACCATCGAAATACCGTACAGCAACATGCCAGAAGCCAGTGAACCCAGCACAAAGTATTTCATGGCCGCTTCAGAGCCGACCGGCGAATCTCGATCCATCGCTACCAGCGCATAGAGAGACAACGACAATAACTCCAAACCCAGATACACGCTGAGCAGGCTATGGGCCGACACCATAACCATCATGCCTAACACGCCGAATAAGCCGAGTACGAAGTATTCGCCCTTGAACAAGTTACGCTGTCGCAGATAATCGCGGGAGTATAAAAATACGGCGGCGGCAGCCAGGCAAATGCACAGCTTGAGCAAATCGCCCATAGCGTCCTTGATGTAATGACCAAACATTGTGGTGGCCGGGACCCGCGCGAACGTCACTAACAGCAGCAACGCAGCACCCAGCAACGTCGCTTGCGCCAGCCCATAAGTGATGTGGCGCTGTTCTTGCTCCAAAAACACGTCGACCACTAGCACCAGGCAGGCCATGGTCAATACGAAGATCTCGGGCAGTACCGGCATGAAATCAGGGGCGACAAAATTCATGGTGTCTTCCTATTTTCTCGTTGTTCTAGGCGGCAACAGACCTAGAGTTTGGTCGCGGTGATGTGCTGCAACAGATTATCGACCGACGCATGCATCACCGAAGCCAACGGTTCTGGCCAGACACCCAGCAACAATACAGCCGCCGCCAACAAACTCAACATCAGGGTTTCGCGGCAATTCATATCCTTAAGTTCGGCAACATGGCTATTGCCAATCTCGCCAAATATGACCCGCTTAATGAGCCACAATGTGTAGGCAGCACCCAGAATCAAGGTGAAGCAGGCCAGAAACGCCAGCCAGAATCCGGCCTTGAACGTACTCATAATCACCAGGAATTCGCCGACAAACCCTGAGGTACCCGGTAAGCCCGCATTAGCCATCCCAAACAGCACCATGAACGCGGCAAAGACCGGCATGGTGTTGACCACCCCACCATAATCCTTGATCTGGCGCGAATGAACTCGGTCGTACAAAACGCCAACGCACAGGAACAAAGCGCCTGAAATGAAGCCATGGGAAATCATTTGCACCATGCCCCCCTCGACTCCCATCGCCGCACCATTCAAATTGCCGGTATGCCGGTAGAGGCCGAACACGATGAAAAATCCCAGGGTCACGAAGCCCATATGGGCGATGGAGGAATAGGCGATCAGCTTTTTCATATCCTGTTGAATCAGCGCGACCAAACCAATATAGACCACAGCGATCAGGGACAAGGTGATGATGAGCCAATCCAGCGTAGAGGAAGCATCCGGGGTAATCGGCAAAGTGAATCGTAAGAAACCGTAGCCGCCGATCTTTAGCGTGATGGCCGCTAAAATCACTGAACCACCCGTAGGCGCTTCCACGTGGGCGTCCGGCAACCAGGTATGCACCGGCCACATCGGCACCTTGACCGAAAAACCCAGCAGAAAGGCGAAAAAGATCCAGATCTGCTCGGTCATGGTTAACGGTAATTTATGGAAATCCAGGATTTCAAAGCTATTGGCCTGGTTATACATGTAGATCAGCGCGATCAGCATGAACACCGAACCCAGGAAGGTGTAGAGGAAAAACTTGAGGGTGGCATAGACCCGGCGTGGACCGCCCCAGATCCCAATAATCAAAAACATCGGGATCAACATGGCTTCGAAAAATACATAAAACAGCAAAGCGTCCAGCGCTGCGAACACGCCGATCATCAGCCCTTCCATAATCAGAAAGGCCGCCATGTACTGCGAGATCCGGTATTGAATGACCTCCCAACCCGCGATCACTACCACCACGGTCATGAAGGAGGTCAGCAGGATTAGCGGCATTGAAAAGCCATCCACTCCGACATGGTAGTTGGCGTTGAAGGCTGGAATCCAGGGGACAAATTCTTGGAACTGCATTGCAGCAGTCGTGAGGTCGAAACCTGAATACAGCGGCACACTGATCAGAAAAGTCAGGATTGCCACCGTCAAAGCCAGGGATTTAACGCGACTGGGGTTATCATCGCCCACAAACAGTACGGCGATACCACCGAGAATCGGAAACCAGATAACGAGACTCAGCAAGGGCAGTTCCGACGGCATGGTTTTTCTTCTTCCAGGTTAGCGGGCGACAAACCAGGTCAGGAGGACCAGTAACCCGATGATCATCGCAAAGGCATAGGTGTACAAATAGCCGGATTGTAAATGTCGAGCGACAGCAGCCATCCAACCCACCAGCCGGGCGCTGCCGTTGACCAGTACCCCATCGATCAAACCCGCATCGCCAAATTTCCACAGCGCAGTGCCCAGATTACGGCTACCCCGCATGAAAACCGACTGATAGATTTCATCGAACAAATATTTACGGTTCATAATGTCGTAGAGTTTGGCAAACCGCTGCTGAATTTGGTCAGTCATTTCCGGTTTGATCATATAGAGGTAAAAGGCTGACAAAAACCCAGCGACAACCAAAATGAACGGTAAGCCGAATAATCCATGCAAGGCAAATTTCAGCGGACCGTGAAATTCCTCTTCAAGATGCGCTAGCACATTGTGTTCGGGCGCTACAAAGATACTGTTGCCAAACCCGTCACCGAATAATAACGGGGCCATCGTCACAGCGCCGATGATGACAGAAGGAATCGCCAGGAGGACCAGAGGCCACCACACCACCGGCGGGGTCTCATGTAAGTGTTCCTGCGTATGATGATCCATCCGCTCTTTACCATGGAAAACCAGAAAATACAGGCGGAAGGAATAGAAGGATGTGACGAACACACCCAGCATCACCGCGAAATAGGCAAAGCTGGAACCGGCGATATGGGAAAAATGCACAGCCTCCAGAATACTGTCCTTGGAATAAAAGCCTGAGAAACCCGGCGTACCGATCAATGCCAGCGTGCCAATCAGGAACGTTAGCCAAGTGATCGGCATATACTTCCAGAGTCCGCCCATCTTTCGAATGTCTTGCTCGTGATGCATGGCGATGATCACCGAACCAGCACCTAGAAACAGCAGAGCTTTGAAAAAAGCATGGGTCATCAGATGGAAAATAGCGGCTGGATAAGCTGACACGCCGAGCGCCACCGTCATGTAGCCAAGCTGTGAAAGGGTGGAATAAGCCACCACTCGCTTGATATCGTTCTGGACGATACCCAGAAATCCCATGAATAGCGCAGTAATGGAGCCGATCACCAGGACAAAACTTAACGCAGTCTCCGACAATTCAAACAGCGGCGACATCCGCGCAACCATAAAAATACCAGCAGTCACCATGGTTGCGGCATGGATCAACGCAGAAATTGGCGTTGGACCTTCCATCGAATCCGGCAACCAGACATGCAGCGGCACCTGCGCCGACTTGCCCATCGCCCCGATAAACAACAGGATGCACATCATCGTCATCAAAGACCATTCCACACCAGGAATAATCTGGATGGTGACGTTGGCCATCAGCGGCGCTGCGGCAAAGACATCGTAATAATCAAGGCTGTTAAAGGCCATTAAGACAGCGGCGATGCCCAACAAAAAGCCGAAATCACCGACCCGGTTAACCAGAAACGCCTTCAAGCTGGCGAATATTGCGCTTTCGCGCTTGTACCAGAACCCGATCAACAAGTAAGAGACCAAACCAACGCCTTCCCAACCGAAGAACAGTTGCAGGAAGTTATTAGCCATCACCAACATCAGCATGGCGAACGTAAACAGTGCGATATAACTGAAGAATCGCTGGTAACCATCGTCGTCATGCATATAGCCGATGGTGTAGATATGAACCATTAACGAAACAAAGGTAACCGTACAAATCATCACCGCTGTCAAGTTATCGACTAGAAAACCGACTTCGAAGCGGATACCTTCGACAACCATCCAGGTGTAAACCGAGCCGTTATACGGTGCCGCGCCATCGAAAACATGATGCCGTAGCACCAACAGCGAGAGTAAAAACGCAATCGCCACGCCGATGCTGGTGACCCAGTGGGCACCAGCACGCCCGATCTTGTGTCCGAACAAACCGGCGATAAGTGCGCCGAACAGTGGCGCAAGCACGATCCCGAGATAGACGTTTTGCATCGACTAACCCTTCAGCGTATCGAGGTCGGCGACGTTGATGGTGCGCCGGTTGCGGAACAGCACCACCAGGATAGCGAGGCCAATGGCTGATTCGGCGGCCGCTACAGTCAAGATGAAAAATACGAACACCTGGCCGATGCTGTCATCAAGAAACCGCGAAAAGGCGATGAAATTGAAATTCACCGCGAGCAGCATCAGCTCAATCGACATCAGCAGGACAATGACGTTCTTCCGATTCAGGAAAATGCCGGCCACACTGAGACAAAAGAGGATCGCTCCAAGCACGAGATAATCAGTAAGCGTGATCATCTATCCCTCGCCTTGATTTATTGGAATGATGGAAATTCTTTATACCGAAGTTGGGCGGGAGAAGTCCGAACGCGATTCGGATCAGCCGCACAGCCTCGGTTAATGTTTTTTCTCTGCCGGCACATTAACCAACCGTACCCGATCATCTCTGGATACCCGGACTTGCTGGCTCGGATTTTGCGACTTGACGCCCTCACGGCGTCGCAGCGTCAGCGAAATAGCCGCAATAATCGCGACCAGTAGAATGACCGAGGCAATTTCGAACGGATACACATAAAACGTGTACAAAACGCTGCCCAGTTCTTTGGTGTTGCTGTAATCAGCAGCGCGCGAGACCAGACTGTAGGGTTCCGAACTGAAGTAGCCAGATCCTAAAACCAGCGCCATCTCGATCACGATGATCACGGCAACCGTGGCCCCCACCGGCAAATATTTGATGAAGCCTTCCCGCATCGGTTGAGCGTTGATATCCAGCATCATCACCACGAACAGGAACAGCACCATCACTGCACCCACATAGACCAAGACCAGGGTGATAGCCAAAAACTCAGCCTCAATCAATAACCACAAAGCCGCGCTAGTGAAAAAGGCCAGCACTAAAAATAAGGCGGCATGAACCGAGTTACGGACCGTGATGACTCTCACCGCTGCAAAGATCAGGATAAGGGCGAACACGTAGAATAGAAACTTTTCAAATCCCATGGCTGGACCTGTTTTCCTGGTTCGGGCAATGGACTAGCGATAGGCCGCATCAACAGCGCGATCAGCGGCGATCTGTGCTTCACAAAGATCACCATGGGCAAGCAGTTTTTCCTTGGTCATAATATTTTCGCCCCGCTTCTCGAAAGCATACGCAAACGTACGGGTCTCAACGATGGCATCTACCGGACAGGCTTCCTCACAAAACCCGCAATAAATGCACTTGAACAGATCAATGTCATAGCGTTTGGTGCGCCGACTGCCATCGGCACGCTGTTCCGATTCGATAGTGATGGCTAGAGCCGGACAAACCGCTTCGCAAAGCTTGCAGGCAATGCAACGCTCTTCACCGTTCGGATAGCGACGCTGGGCGTGCAAGCCGCGAAACCGAGGCGACAATGGCGTTAATTCTTCCGGATATTGCACCGTGAGTTTTTTCGCAAACAGGTAATGTCCAGTTACCCGCAAGCCCAGCAGTAGCTCCCACAGCAGGAAGGTTTTAAAAAAGTGCCGGACAGCGTTAAAAGTATTCATTGCTATTGAGCCTCAATCGAACCATGGGCCTACGCGGCCCAGCACACCCAAGCCGATAACCAACAACCAGACCAAGGTGACCGGGATAAAGACCTTCCAGCCCAACCGCATGATCTGATCATAGCGATACCGGGGGAAAGTGGCGCGGAACCACAGAAAGAACAGCAGCAGAAATGCAATCTTAAGGACTAGCCAAATCGGACCAGGCACGAAGCTGAAGAGCTGTCCAAAGAATGGAATCCCTTCAAAGGGCGATAGCCAGCCCCCCAAAAACATGGTGGACGCCAAGGCGGATACCAAAATCATGTTGGCGTACTCAGCCAGGAAGAACACCGCGAAGGCCATGCCTGAATAATCCACATGAAATCCGGCGACGATCTCGGATTCGCCCTCAGCGACATCAAACGGCGCACGATTCGTCTCGGCTACCCCAGAGATGAAATACACCAAAAACAACGGAAAGAGCGGCAGCCAAAACCAATGCAGAATATTTCCCTGTTGCGCCAGCACCACCTGATTCAGATTCAAACTACCGGCAGCCATTAATACCCCAACCAGGGCAAAACCCATCGCGATCTCATAAGAGACGATTTGTGCCGCTGAGCGCATAGCGCCGAGAAAGGCATATTTCGAATTTGACGCCCATCCTGCGATGATCACGCCATAAACGCCCATCGATGTAAGCGCCAGCAGATATAAAATCCCGGCATCCAGGTGAGAGAGCATCATCTCATTGCCGAAGGGGATAACGGCCCACGCAGCTAGCGCCGGGCCAAAAGCAAGCACGGGTGCCAGGAGAAAAAGAAATCGGTCCGCTCGTGAGGGAACGATGATTTCCTTAAACATCAGCTTCATGGCATCGGCAATCGGCTGTAACCACCCCTTGGGGCCAACCCGATTAGGGCCAAGCCGAATTTGCATATAGCCGATGACCTTGCGCTCGGCGAATGTCAAATACGCCACCGCCGTCAGAAGCGGTGCCAGGATGGCAACGATTTTCAGCAGGATGATGAAGATTGTTAACAGGGTTTCCACGCGCCAGGTCCTTATCGTTATTGGATGGTCACCGGGCCGAAGGCAGGACCGAGCGCCACACTGGCGGCGGTTCCCGCCGGAATCCAGACGCAGCCCTTGGGCACACTGTCATCAAGCAGCAGCGGTAAATCGACCACTGCGCCGTTTTGGCGCACCTGCACCTGCCCGCGTTCTGCCACACCCAATTCCTGCGCCATTCCCGGATGCAAGCGCACCGCGACAGGCTGTGCCAGCGGACTCCTCTGTAGCGAGTGGGCGCGACGTACCAGTGGATCAAGCGAATAGATCGGTACATCCCCGATCCGCAATAATCCCTCTGCCTGAAACGGAGTCAGGGTCTTTTCTAAATCGGGGCGATTATCAGGTTGTACTTCGGCGCAGGCAGCCTGAATTTCAGCAAGCACCTCTTCTGAGGTCAGGTAGTCGAAGCCTTCCAAACCACATACATTGCCTAGTACCCGCAATACCTTCCAACCCGGCCGGGAAGCCCCAAACGGTTTGCTGGCTCCTTGAAAACTTTGCCAGGTTCCTTCGGCGTTGACGTAAGTGCCGGAGGTTTCAGCAAAGCTCCCCACCGGCAAAATGATCTTGGCGTAGGCTTTAGCCGAAGTGCTGGCGTAGGGGCTAAGCGCAACCACCAACTCGGCTGTCTGCATCGCCTTCAATGCGGCCGCCCCATCCCAACAATCCAGTTCCGGCTCGGCGCCGACTACGACATAAGCCTTACGGGGAGTCTCCAACATGGCGCGGGCGTTCAGACCAGCAGTCGTTGCAGGCTTGCCACCCACCAGGCGATGCGGCAAAGCGCCTGCTAGCCACCCACCGACTGAATTGGCCGCTTCTGGCAGATAACCAAAGCTTGCCTGGCAGTTGAGCGCGACAAACCCAGCCAGCGCGCGCAGTTGCGCAAAGGCCGGATGCGCCATGGCTAAATTACCCAGCAGCACCGTCGCTGGGGCATTCTCCATCAGATGAGCGGCGATAGCCTGATCGGCATCGCTGGGAGCATCCACCGAAAGACCTGCCAAACTCGCTGGTAGCGTTTCATTTTTCCGCTGCGCCAGCGCTTGCGCAATCCCGGCTAGCGTCGCAACCATTCTCTCCGGCGACACGATGGTTTTAGCGGCGACCGGAAAATGGAAGTCAAAATCAATCGGGTTGACGAACATGATTCGGCCGCCCGCTAAGGCAGCTTTGCGTAAGCGATGACCGGCCAGGGGCTGTTCCATCCGCACATTCGAGCCAATCACTAACGCTGACTGCACTTTTTCCAGGTCGGCCAAGCGCTGACCCAACCAGGGGAAAACCGGTGCGGTATCCTGGTCACTGAAATCTGCCTGCCGCAGTCGATGATCAATATTGGCAATGCCCAGGCCACGCGCGAGCTTCTGCGCAAGATACAACTCTTCAAGTGTCGCTGTTGGCGATATCAGAACACCAACCGAATCAGCGCCATGACGGGCGATAACCTCTTTTAGGCGATTAGCGGTCGCTTCGAGTGCAGGTTCCCATTCGCTTTCCACGCCATCGACTAGCGGCTTTGCTAAACGATCGGCGCTATAAATGCCCTCATAGCTGAAACGATCCCGATCCGAAAGCCAGGTTTCATTGATCGATTCATTTTCGCGCGGCGCTACCCGAATGACCTGGCCGCGCAACGTGTGAATATAGATATTGGAACCGACGGAATCATGGGGAGCGATGGCCGAGTGTTGCACGAATTCCCAGGAGCGGCCTTTATAACGCGACGGCTTGGCAGTCAGGGCACCGACAGGGCAGAGATCGATGACATTGCCCGATAGCTCCGACACGACGGCTTTGGAGACATAGGTGCCAATCTCCACGTGCTCCCCGCGCCCAGTCGCGCCCAATTCGCGCAGGCCGGCGATTTCTTCACCAAAGCGCACACAGCGGGTGCAGTGAATACAGCGCGTCATCTCGGTAGCGATCAGCGGACCAATATCCTTATCAGGAACCACGCGCTTGCGTTCGGCAAAGCGTGAGAGGTCGCCGCCGTAGCCCAGTGCGAGATCTTGTAACTCACATTCACCCCCCTGATCGCAGATAGGGCAATCAAGCGGATGATTGATGAGCAAAAACTCCATGGTACCTTTCTGCGCAGCGAGGGCTTTGGGCGATCGGGTGTACGCCTTCATGCCCTCCACAACTGGCGTGGCGCAGGCGGGCAGCGGCTTCGGTGCTTTTTCCACCTCCACCAGACACATCCGGCAGTTGGCGGCAATTGACAGCTTTTTGTGATAGCAGAACCGGGGGATCGCGATACCCGCCGCATCGGTGCTCTCGATGAGCATCGCGCCTTTGCGCGCTTTCAGCGGGACACCATCGACTTCGATATTGACCAATTCCTCGCTCATCTTTTACCCACTGCACCCGTTGTGGTGGTTTGGCGATCTCACGCGGCTTGTGCCGACGCGCCCTCGACCATGCTGCGCTTGTGTTCGATGTAATAGGCAAACTCGTGGCGGTAGTGCTTGACGAAGCTACGCACCGGCATGGCGGCAGCATCACCCAGCGCGCAGATCGTGCGCCCCTCAATGCGACTGGCAACACTGTCCAAAAGATCCAGATCCTCCGGCCGACCCTTGCCTTCAACAATACGAGTCACCATCCGATATAACCATCCGGTCCCTTCGCGACAGGGGGTACATTGTCCACACGACTCGGAGTAATAAAACCGGGAAACCCGCTGTAATACTTTCACCATGTCAGTAGTTTCGTCCATGACAATCACAGCGCCCGATCCCAACATCGATCCAGCGACTTTGGCGACCGAATCGTAGTCCATGTTGGCTTTCAGCATGATCTCCCCAGGCACTACTGGCACTGAAGAACCACCCGGAATCACCGCCTTTAATTGTCGCCCTTTCCAGACCCCGCCAGCCAGGGCGAGCAGTTCAGCAAAGGGAATGCCCATCGAAACTTCGAAATTGCCCGGCTTTTCAACATGGCCGGACACTGAAAAAATTTTGGTGCCGCCCGCGTTGGGCACGCCCAGGCCTGCAAACCACTCGCCGCCATGGCGGATGATCGAAGGTACCGACGAGTACGTCTCGGTATTATTGATCGTGGTCGGCCGACCATAGAGTCCATAACTGGCGGGAAACGGCGGCTTGAAGCGCGGCTGGCCTTTTTTACCCTCCAGCGATTCCAGCAGAGCGGTTTCCTCACCGCAGATATAAGCCCCAGCTCCTAGCGTCGGATACAGATCGAAGTCGATCCCTGAACCTTGAATGTTCTTACCTAATAGACCTGCGGCGTACGCTTCGTTGACCGCCGCTTCAAAGCGTTGGTACGGCTCATCCATGAATTCGCCGCGCATGTAGTTATAGCCGACGGTCGAGCCAGTCGCGAAACCGGCAATCGCCATTCCCTCGACCAGCGCGTGCGGATTAAAACGCAGAATGTCGCGATCTTTGCAAGTGCCAGGTTCCGATTCATCGGAATTACACACCATATACTTTTGCACCGTGACATTGCGCGGCATAAAAGTCCACTTCAGGCCCGCCGGAAATCCCGCGCCGCCACGGCCGCGCAGGCCAGATTTTTTTACTTCGTCAATGACCTGATCGGGTTTTAGTTGTCCGGTCAGGATTTTCTGCCAGGCCTCATACCCGCCGATACTACGATAAGTTGCCAAGGACCAGGGTTGGTCCAGACCCAGCGTTCGAAAACAAACTTCGTTGGCCATTGTGGATTACTCCAGGCTGTCCAGCACCTGATCCACCTTTTCCGGGGTCAGATGCTCGTAATACACATGATCAACTTGCATCATGGGCGCGCCGCAGCAGGCAGCCAGACATTCTTCTTCGCGTTTCAAATAGAACTTGCCATCCGCAGTGCTCTGACCGAGTTTGATCCCAAGCTTTTTTTCAATGTAAGCAAGCACGGTTTCGCCACCGCGCAACATGCAGGAAATGTTGGTGCATACGGCGATGTTATGACGGCCGACCGGTTTTAACTCAAACATTGAATAGAAGCTGGCGACCTCGTAGACCGCAATAGGTGGCATATCCAGGTAATCAGCCACCGCATCCATCAATTCCGTGCTTAGCCAGCCGCCGTTTTCGTGCTGTACTTCGCGCAGAGCAGCTAGCACCGCTGACTGCTTTTGCTCGGCTGGGTAACGACTAAGCCAGTGATCGATCTCCGCGCGGGCGTGGGCGGACAGCAGATCGCTCTTGCGTACACTCATTAGCGGTCGACCTCTCCAAAAACGATATCCTGGGTGCCGATCACAGCCACCACGTCGGCCAGCATGTGACCGCGCGTCATCTCATCCATTGACGAGAGATGCGCGAATCCGGCCGCCCGCACTTTAAGCCGATAAGGCTTGTTGGCGCCATCGGAAATCAGATAAATGCCATATTCGCCCTTTGGATGCTCGGTCGCGACGTACACTTCGCCCTCAGGGACGCAATAGCCTTCGGTAAACAGCTTAAAGTGATGAATCAGGGCTTCCATATCTTCTTTCATCACAGCCCTTGGCGGCGGGGCGATCTTGTGATCATCAATAATGACCGGTCCTGGATTTTCCTTTAACCACTTCACACACTGACGAATAAGCCGATTGGACTGCCGCAACTCCTCGACCCGCACTAGATAGCGGTCGTAACAGTCGCCGTTGACACCCACTGGAATGTCGAAATCCAGGCGATCATAAACTTCGTAGGGCTGCTTTTTACGCAGATCCCAGGCAAAGCCGGAGCCGCGCAGCATGGGGCCGGAAAAACCCAGTTGTAAAGCGCGTTCAGGCGAGACTATGCCGATGCCAACCGTGCGTTGCTTCCAGATGCGGTTATCAGTCAGTAAGGTTTCATACTCGTCCACATAACCGGGGAATCGTTCGGTAAACGCTTCAATAAAATCGAGCAAGGTTCCCTGCCGGGTAGCGTTACGCTCATCCACTTCTTTCTTACTATGACAAGGCGACGTGGCGTATTCGTACTTCTGCATGGTGTTCGGCAGATCGCGATAGACGCCGCCCGGTCGGAAATAACTCGGATGCAGCCGCGCGCCAGAAACCGCCTCATAGCAATCCATCAGATCTTCACGCTCACGGAAAGCGTAAAGGAACATGGTCATGGCACCGATATCAAGTCCATGCGCGCCGATCCATAGCAAGTGATTGAGGATACGAGTGATTTCCGCAAACATGACGCGAATGTACTGAGCGCGCAATGGTGGCTGGATACCGAGCATTTTTTCGATGGCGAGCACGTAGGCGTGCTCATTGCTCATGGCCGACATGTAATCGAGCCGATCCATATAACCGATGCTTTGGTTGAATGGCTTGCTCTCGGCCAGCTTCTCGGTAGCCCGATGCAGCAGGCCGATATGAGGATCAGCGCGCTGGACCACTTCCCCGTCCAGTTCCAGAACCAGGCGTAACACGCCATGGGCGGCAGGATGCTGTGGGCCAAAATTCAGGGTGTAGTTGCGAATCTCAGGCATCGACGGCTTTCCTTCATTGAGACTCGAGGTAACGGTTATCCTTGCGGATGACCCGAGGAACCAATACGCGCGGTTCAATGCTGACCGGCTCGTACACCACGCGGCCACGTTCTGGATCGTAGCGCATTTCGACGTTGCCGCTCAGTGGGAAATCCTTGCGGAACGGATGGCCGACGAAACCGTAATCAGTCAAAATCCGACGCAAATCAGGATGGCCCTCGAAGACAATGCCATACAAGTCAAACGCTTCCCGCTCAAACCAATTAACTCCGGCCCATAAGCCGATCACTGACGGCACCACAGGTAATTCGTCGTCAGGCGCAAAGATTCGTACCCGCAAACGCTGATTGCGGGAGATCGATAGCAGTTGATAGACGGCGGCAAACCGTCCTTTGCCAGCAAAGATCTGGCCATCAACATGCTGGATTGCCGCAGCGCCCCGACCGATAGTCTTTTCTTCAACGCCTCGGCTAAATCCGGTATTGGCAGATTCGCCAGTAGCCCATTCCACCTCACCATAAGCGGCGTAATCGACTCCGCACACATCCATCGCCTGCTCAAAGGCAAATTCGGGTTCGTCGCGCAAGGCGGTAAAGATCTCTATGGCGCGATCGGGCGAAATTTCGATCATCACCTGAGCGTAATCCAGCCGACACTCATGCAGAGCGTCACCGAATCGGCTTTGTAGTTTTTCCACTAGGGTCTGGAGCGCGTCAGCCATGGAGTTTGTTCTCAACGGGCTATAGTGTTGGTGCGCCGAATCTTGTTTTGTAACTGAAGAATCCCGTAAATCAAGGCTTCAGCCGTAGGCGGACAGCCGGGGACGTAAATATCGACCGGCACGATACGATCACAGCCCCGCACCACGGAGTAGGAATAGTGGTAATAACCACCGCCGTTAGCGCACGAACCCATGGAAATCACCCAACGGGGTTCAGCCATCTGGTCATAAACCTTACGGAAGGCAGGCCCCATCTTGTTGCACAGAGTCCCAGCGACGATCATCACGTCCGATTGGCGTGGACTGGGCCGGAATACGATGCCGAAACGATCCAGGTCGTAGCGGGCCGCGCCAGCGTGCATCATCTCCACAGCGCAACAGGCCAGACCAAAGGTCATTGGCCACATGGAACCAGTGCGCGCCCAATTAATCAGCTTGTCGGCAGTGGTCGTGACTAAGCCTTTTTCAAGAATGCCTTCTATTCCCATTCCAAGGCTCCTTTCTTCCACTCGTAAATGAAGCCGATGACCAAAATACCCAGAAAGACCGCCATCGCCATGAAACCAAACAGGCCGATTTTATTGAGCACAATCGCCCAGGGAAACAGAAACGCGATTTCCAGATCGAAAATGATGAACAGGATGGCGACTAGATAGTAGCGCACATCAAACTTCATTCGGGCATCTTCAAAAGATTCAAAACCGCACTCATAGGGGGACAGCTTTTCGGGATCGGGGCGTCGGGTGCCCAAAAAATAACCGGCAGCGACCATGAACACGCCCATTCCGAACGAAAGGGCTAAAAAAATCAAAACGGGAAGGTAGTTTGAAAGCATCGGCATCACCCCTTCGGCACGGCGAATCGGGAAAAGGCGCTAGGAGAATCAGGCATTGGCAGCAGGCAAATTTTGGCGGATACGCCCGACATACGGCTTTGAAAGCCAGGAGAGGAAACACTCCGAAGCAAGCGAGGCGAATTGTTTTTTCGAATTATCACGCCGTATAAACATGAAACCTCAACTCTCTGCAATCGCATAGCCCAAAATAGCACCCAACCGAGCGCTTGGACCCATGCATGGCATCTTGTCGGTATCCCAAGATGCTCGGTTTTTTTGGTGCCGATGGCCGGACTCGAACCGGCACGGCTTGCGCCACTAACCCCTCAAGCTAGCGTGTCTACCAGTTCCACCACATCGGCATAAACAAACAAACTTCCGCACTGATCCTACTTGTTCGGCAATTGCGGCACATCGGCGGGACCCCCGCTTTTTGGGGTCTCGATCGGCTTTTGAACTTGAATTCGCTCAACAACGCTCTTTGGCGCTGAACCCTGCGTCGCAAAATAGCCAAGCGTTAAGCTGGTCAAGAAAAATGCGGTCGCCAAAATCGCAGTGGTCCGGCTTAAAAAGGAGGCCGCCCCCCGCGATCCGAACATTGTAGCGGATGCGCCGCTACCGAACGCAGCACCCGCGTCGGCACCTTTACCTTGCTGCACCAACACCAGCACAATCAAGGCAATGGCGACGACAGTATGCGCTGCGAGAATGAAAGTGTGAATCATGGCAACAGTTTAACAGCCAGCCTTGGCAATCGCCAGAAACTCCTTAGCCTCCAGCGAAGCGCCGCCGATCAGCCCACCGTCAATATCCGGCATAGCCAGCAATTCGCTGGCATTGGCAGCTTTCATACTGCCACCGTACAGGATGCGTGTCTTTTGAGCTACCGACGCATCAAGAGCGGCCAGTTGCGACCGGATAAACGCATGAACTTCTTGCGCTTGTGCGGACGTAGCGGTGCGGCCGGTGCCGATTGCCCAGACTGGCTCATAGGCAATAACGGCTTCGGCGAAAGGCCCAATCCCTTCCAGATCCAGTACAGCTTTAATTTGGCGCTCGACGACTTTTTCAGTGATCCCTTGCTCACGCTCGGCCAAGGTCTCGCCAACGCAAAGAATGGGGCAAATACCCACCTTACGGGCGGCGGCGAATTTACGCGCGACCACTTCGTCGGTTTCGCCGTAAAGCGTGCGCCGCTCGGAATGCCCGACGATTACGTACTTGCAATGAAAATCTTGCAGCATCGATCCCGCGACTTCGCCTGTATAAGCGCCGGAAGCCTGTTCGGAAAGATTCTGCATTCCCCAGCCGACGGGCGTGCCCGATAGCTGCTTTTCGACGGACTCCAGGTAGACAAAGGGTGGGAACACGGCCAACTCGACAGCCGCAACTGCGGCGGCACCTTCGCGGATTCCTTGCAACAGTCCGCGGATGCTTTCCGCTGAACCGTTCATTTTCCAATTTCCGGCCACCAATTTACGGCGCATCAATTATTTCTCCCGATAAAAATTCTGGGCAAGCTTACGAATTCCGCCTTGGGAAATCAATCACGCTGATAAGGTATCTCGCACCACACCAGCGAGTTCGCGCGCGTGGCGCTCAACAGCATCGGCGTCTGGGCCTTCAACCATAACGCGAACGACCGGCTCGGTCCCGGACGGGCGCAATAACACACGGCCATGATCGCCAAGCTGGCTTTCCACCGCCTTAACCGCGTCTTGAATCGGAGCGCGCTGCAAATCCACAGAGCCAGTCACCGATACGTTGATCAGGATTTGCGGATATTTGGTCATACCAGCTTTAAGATCGTGCAAGCTTTTACCTGATTGCAGCATGGCGGCCAACACCTGTAGCGCGGAAATGATGCCATCACCGGTGCTGGTCCGATCCAGGCAGATGATATGGCCGGAATTTTCACCGCCCAAAATCAATTTTTCGGCTAGCAATCGCTCCATGACATAACGATCACCCACTTTGGCGCGGTGTAGCTCAAGCCCTAGTACCCGCAGCCCTATTTCCAGGCCAAGATTACTCATCAGGGTGCCGACCACAGCATCAAAGCGGCTACCGGTACGCAAGCGGTCGCGGGCGATGATGAACATCAGTTCGTCGCCATCCAATACTTCACCCCGATGATCGACCATGATCACCCGGTCGCCATCGCCATCGAATGCAATTCCCAGATCAGCGCCTTGGTTCTTCACTGTCTCGCACAGCGTTGCCGGACTTGTAGAACCACAATCCTGATTAATATTCAATCCATTGGGAGCAATACCCACGGGTAATACGGTCGCGCCCATCTCGTTCAAGACGCTCGGCGCTACATGATAGGTAGCGCCATGGGCGCAATCGACCACAATCTTCAGACTCGACAGACTGGTCCAGGCCGGCACGGTACTCTTGCAGAATTCGATATAGCGTCCTGCAGCATCCACAACGCGCTCAGCTTTGCCTAAAACATCTGGCTCCACAGTTTCCAACGGCCGATCTAACAGACTCTCAATCTGCTCTTCGATGTCATCGGGTAATTTCTGACCATCGCGCGAAAAAAATTTGATGCCGTTATCGTAATAAGGGTTGTGAGAAGCGCTGACCACAATGCCAGCACAGGCATGTAAAGTCCGGGTTAAATAAGCAATTCCCGGCGTTGGCATCGGCCCCAACAAGGCAATATTAACGCCCGCCGCTGACAGGCCAGCTTCCAGAGCCGATTCGAACATGTAACCCGAAATGCGAGTGTCCTTGCCAATGACAATCTTGTTGAAGCCTTTGGTCTGTAATACCCGACCAACCGCCCAGCCGAGCTTTAACATGAACTCAGCCGTTATGGGGTACTCGCCCACACGCCCGCGAATCCCATCCGTACCAAAATACCGTTTACCCACGAGGACACTCTCCAAGCCAGCACGAGGGAGGGATTATAGCGAGGAGCGGAAAAATGCGCATAAAACCCTTTAACAACGTGGAACAGGGGTTATGGCGAAGAGCGCAAAACCGCGCCGACATCAAGAGGCATTCAGAGTTGCTGCGCAAACCCGTAAAGCCTGCACCGTTTCCCGGACATCGTGCGCTCGGATGATGCGGGCACCTTGCCAGGCAGCGAGGACCGCCGCCGCCAGACTACCGCTTAATCGTTGATCAACTGGTACATTCAGTAGCGCACCAACCATACTTTTTCGCGAAATACCGACCAAAATCCCGGCTGATAAGTCCGTGAAGCAGTTTATATGCCCCAGCAATGAAAGATTATGGACTAGAGCCTTGCCGAAACCGAAACCAGGATCGACCAGAATCCGCTGTCGTGACAAGCCAGCGGCTTCACACGCCTGAATACGCTCGCACAAAAACTCTCTCACTTCGCCTACGACATCGCCATAGTCAGGGTTTTGCTGCATCGTTCCGGGTTCGCCGCGCATGTGCATCAAACAGACAGGCACACCACTGGCAACGGCGACTTCCAGCGCGCCCGGTAAGCGCAGCGCCCATATATCGTTAATCAATCCGGCACCGACTCCAACTGCTGCACGCATCACTTGCGGTTTACTGGTATCAACCGAAACCGGAATGGGCAGCTCACGCGCCAAGCGTTCCACCAGTGGCAGAACGCGGTCCATCTCCTCCTGAACCGATACGACCGACGCTCCAGGGCGGGTGGATTCACCGCCAACATCAATCAGGGCGGCCCCTTCAGCGACCATGGCTTCAGCCCGTTGCAGGGCATCCTCCAGGCGCAAAAAACGGCCACCGTCGGAAAAAGAATCGGGGGTGACATTAATCACCCCCATCACTACGGGCTGGGTTAAATCCAGCCATTTACCTGCACAATCAAGGCGCATCATTTAATGCTGCTGGGCTGGATCTCCAAGCTTCCCCGTATCCGAACGGCCCTTGTCCAAATCGATCTTTGATCCGTCGGTTGGCGGCTCCTGATCAGCGCCAACATCGGCTGGCTCACGCGGCGGCCGCCCGGCCATTAAATCGTCAATCTGTTCAGCATCAATGGTCTCGTACTTGATCAGAGCCTCAGCCATGGCGTGCAGCGTATCAAGACGCTCGCGTAACAAGCCCTCAGAACGCTGGTAGTTGCGATCAATGATCATACGGATTTCTTCATCAATCACATGGGCCGTCTCGTCCGAAACATTCTTGTGTCGGGTCACGCTGCGACCGAGAAAGACTTCACCGTCGTCTTCACTATAGGTTAGCGGCCCAAGGCGATCAGATAAGCCCCATTTGGTGACCATATTACGGGCGATATCAGTGGCTCGCTCAATGTCATTCTGGGCACCGGTCGTTACCTGTTCAGGCCCAAAAATGATCGACTCAGCAATACGGCCGCCGAACATGCTGGAGATTTGGCTCTCCAGCCGTTGCTTGCTGTAGCTATAGCGATCACCCTCTGGCAGAAACATAGTGACACCCAGCGCCCGGCCACGCGGAATAATGCTGACCTTATAGACCGGGTCGTGTGCTGGCACCAGACGACCGACGATGGCGTGACCGGCTTCGTGATAGGCCGTAAGCTTTTTCTCGTCTTCGCTCATCACCATCGACTTGCGCTCGGCACCCATCATGATCTTGTCCTTGGCCTTTTCGAAATCATCCATGTCGACGTCGCGTTTGTTAGCACGAGCGGCAAACAAGGCGGCCTCATTAACCAGATTAGCCAAGTCTGCACCGGAAAAGCCGGGGGTACCGCGGGCGATCACTGAGGGCTTGACGTTATCAGCCAGAGGCACCTTACGCATATGAACCTTGAGAATCTGCTCACGGCCACGCACATCAGGCAACGGCACCACCACTTGGCGGTCGAAGCGGCCAGGCCGCAACAGAGCGGGATCGAGCACATCCGGACGATTCGTGGCAGCAATGACGATGATGCCTTCATTGCCTTCAAAACCATCCATTTCGACCAGCAACTGGTTTAAGGTCTGTTCACGCTCATCGTGTCCACCCCCCAAGCCTGCACCGCGATGACGGCCCACGGCATCGATCTCGTCGATGAAGATAATACAAGGCGCGTGTTTCTTGGCTTGCTCGAACATATCGCGCACACGGGAAGCACCAACGCCGACAAACATTTCAACGAAATCAGAGCCGGAAATCGAGAAAAACGGAACCTTTGCTTCGCCAGCAATCGCTTTGGCGAGCAGGGTCTTGCCGGTGCCAGGCGAACCAACCATCAGTACGCCACGCGGAATCTTGCCGCCGAGCTTCTGGAATTTGCCAGGATCGCGCAGGAATTCCACTAGCTCCGCCACTTCCTCTTTGGCTTCATCAACGCCTGCAACATCGGCAAACGTCACTTTAATCTGATCTTCGCTCATCATGCGGGCGCGAGACTTACCAAACGACATGGCCCCACGACCGGCACCGCCGCCTTGCATCTGGCGTAGGAAAAACACCCAGATGCCGATCAGCAACAGCATCGGGAACCAACTAATGAAGATTTGCATCAGCAAACCTTGTTTTTCAGGAGCCTGGCCTTCGATCTCCACCCCGTGATTGAGCAGCTCGCCGATCATTGGGCTGTTATCGGTCTCTGGGCTGTAGGTGGTGAACCGCTCGCCGCCGCTGGTCCGGCCCATGATCGCGCGGCCATCGATAGTGACTTGGGCAATGCGGCCCTGTTTGGCGTCCTGAAGAAACTGCGAGTAAGACATCTGGGCCGACGGTGCCACCTTGGGTCCAAAGCTATTGAACACCGACATCAGCACCACGGCGATGACCACCCACAAGAGGATATTCTTTACCATGTCGTTCAAGGCATGTCCCTCAAATACTGCAAGACTGAGATTGGCGGCCCCTGCCGCATGTGGGCAATTATTGCCGGAGAAATAAGCGATTGGGGCGAACTTTTTAGACCAGACTACCCGCGATAGTTCCTGGCCAATAAATACTGTTCCGCGCTGCGGGCGCGTGAGGCTTTGGGTTTGCGCGGAGCGACCCCGGCAAACATGCGACGGAGGTTTTGAAGAAACGGGTCAAAACCCTCACCCTGAAAAACCTTGACCAGGAAGTCTCCACCGGGGCGCAAGCGCTCCTGAGCGAAGGCCAAGGCCAATTCGGCCAGATACATACCGCGTGGTTGGTCGACCGCCTTGATGCCACTGGTATTGGGGGCCATATCCGAAATTACAAGGTCCACCGGCCGATTAGCGAGTATCTCCAATAATTGGTTTAAGACCATCGTTTCGCGAAAATCGCCCTGAATGAACTCAACACCCGGCAACGGTTCCATAGGCAAAATATCCAGCGCGATAACCGCGCCTTGCCCGCCTATATGCCGGGCGGCCAGTTGCGACCAGCCACCGGGAGCCGCCCCTAAATCAACTACCGTCATCCCAGCTCGAAGTAGCCGGTCTTTCTGATGAATTTCGAGCAGCTTGTAGGCGGCGCGAGACCGATAGCCTTCTTGCTGAGCACGACGCACGTACTCGTCGGTGAAATGTTCCCGTAGCCATTGGTTGCTACTTTTACTGCGAGCCATCGCTAACGCCTGCTCGCTCGCGGTCAAGCCTGTTCATCACCCGACGGACTCGGATGATGATCCACAGCATACCCAGTAACCCGTAGCTTAAAAGTAGCAAAAATTGCAGCGCCAGGTTGTCGATAACGCGCCCTTGGATCAGCAGCAATAATCCGCCAACGACTAGAATGATGCCTAAATCCAGTTTGACATCGTTTAGGGGGCTAGGGGCTACCGTCAAGCCCTTATAGCCGGTTACACTGCTTGAATCTTGCGTTTTATCTAATCTTGCCATGCTGATACTCACCAACTCGCAGAAACGCCATCTCAAGTCGCTAGCCCATCATCGCAAACCAGTGGTCATTATCGGCGCTGGCGGACTTACGCCAGCCGTGATGCACGAAATCTTGCTAGCGCTTGATCATCATGAGCTGATCAAAATTCGGGTTAATACTGAAGATCGCGAAGCCCGCGAAGCGATAATCGTCGAGATTTGCGAAACGAGCGAGGCCACATTGGTTCAACGCATCGGCCACATTGCCACATTGTTTCGCCAGAATGTGGACGCGCCACGTATCGAACTAGCGTGAGTGAAACGACCGACCAGCCCATCCGAAACAGCCAATACCCAATAAGGCGGCTCGGGAACGCACCAAATTAGGCGAACGGCGCAGGGTGCTAAGATCCATTAACTTGGTACATCGCAGCCACTTAACCTGATTGCTCAATCCGAGACTATTGGGCTTTTGGGTCGCTGGTGGGGCGTATCGTCATAATAATTTAACATACTCTACCAGCAATTTATCTCCGTCAAAAATCCGTTTTTGCGGAATCGTTTCCGCTTAGAATGTCCACTGCACGTCCCACAGGCTCGTCTCACGGATGACCGGATTTGGGCAAAGGACCATAAGGTTGCGAGTCAGGCATAACTAAATTTATAGGTTAAGGTGGGGTTGTACAGCAAAGCAGATCAACTTGCGAAAAGCTAATCACCCCACCGCCCTCGCCGCCACAATCCCCTGCTGTGCCGCCCACAGCGCAATATCCTCGCGCTTAATGGCTGCTGCCATCAAGACCGGAAATTGATCCGGCGTGCAGGCGAAGGACGGCACGCCGAGCGCCGCCAGTTTCGCCGCCAGTTGCCGATCATAAGACGGTGCGCCTTCATCGCTGAGCGCCAATAGCGCGATGAACTGCACGCCGGATTGCACCAATTCACTGGCCCGTTGCAACAGATTCTTCTCGACCCCGCCTTCGTATAAATCAGAAATCAGCACCAGAATGGTATTGCGCGGTTCGCGTACCAGCCCCTGACAATAACCCACCGCGCGGTTGATGTCGGTGCCGCCGCCCAGTTGCACCCCGAACAGCACTTCGACCGGATCGTCCAGTTGGTCGGTCAAATCCACCACAGCGGTATCGAACACCACCAGATGGGTTTTCACCGCAGGCAACGACGCCATCACTGCCCCGAAAATGCTGGAATACACCACCGATGAGGCCATCGAACCGCTCTGGTCGATGCACAGAATCACCTCGCGCTGGGTGCGCCGAGCCTTGCGGCCATAGCCGATCAGCGTTTCAGGGATAATGCTTTGATGCGCTTCCTGCCAGTGGCGCAGATTAGCGCGGATCGTCCGCCCCCAGTCGATTTCGGCATGACGCGGACGGCGGTTACGCTCGGCGCGATTCAACGCACCGGTCACGGCGCTGCGCATCGGCTCTTCTAAGCGCTTCATCAGCGCATCGACCACTTTGCGCACGACGAGGCGGGCGGTATCGCGGGTTTTGGTCGGAATAATGCCGCGTAACGACATCAACGTCGCCACCAGGTGCACATCCGGCTGCACCGCTTGCAGCAGCTCCGGCTGGAACAACATGCTTTTCAAATCCAGCCGCTCGAAAGCGTCTTTCTGCATCACCTGCACCACCGAGGCTGGAAAATAGCGGCGGATGTCGTCCAGCCAGCGGGCGACGCGCGGCGATGACGCGCCGCTGCCACCGCGCAAACCGTTCGGGCCGTCGGCGTCGTATAACGCGGTCAGCGCCCGGTCGATGCTCAGGTCTTCAGCGCCTAACGATACGCCACACGCATCCTGCGCCGGTTCGCCCAGCACCAGCCGCCAGCGTTGTAAGCGGGTTTCATTTGCGGTGGACGAAGAATTCATGATCCGACTCCCAGCAGTTGCCGGAACAGCGGCACCACCCGTTCGGCGCGTTGCTGATCCCAATCCGGCAGCGCACCGCTGGCGGTAACGGTGCTGCTATCCGGCTGAGCGGCGCGTTCGCCCAACTGGCGGCGTTCCGGGGCGTTGAAGCCGGAAAAAGCCCGGCGCAGCAGGGGCAGAATCTGCCGGAACCGCTCTTCGCTCAAACCGGTCAGCCAGCCATCGACCAGCCCCCACAGTTGGCTATCGTGTAGCAACACCAGGCCACTTTGATTCAAAAAACCGTCCAGCCAGGCCGCCGCCAGCGCTGGTTCATGGCCGGGCGACAGCGCCTGACTCATCTGCAAGGCGGTATCTTCGACGGAGGCGGCCTGCTCGTCGAACAGCAGCCGCACCGCTAGCCCGCAGACCAGCCCGTGCGCGTTCGGCAGCCGCGCCACCCGCGGCAATGCCTGCAACCAGGCATCCCGCAGCGCCTCATCAGCCAGCAGCCGCACCGCCTGATGGGTGGCAGCAATAGCCTCGCGCAGAGTTTGCGCGGCTTCGTCATCCAGTGCGGTACATGCGCCGGGCAGACCAATCGCCGCCCGTGGAATCAAGCCCTTAAGCACCTGCTGTACCATGCCCACATCGGTTTGCCGGACATTGCCATAACGCACCACGTTGACCAGTGGCGGGATTGCGCCCAGCAGTTGCACCAGATCGCTGGCGACGGCAGCCAAATCTTCCAGCGCTTGCGTGACCGGGCCGATGGCGTCTTGCAAATCGGCCAGCAACACCTGATTAACCAATTCGGCCAGCGGCGGTAGCGCTGTCGCCGCGCGGGACTGATCGATTGCTTTGGCGGTGGCGGCGTCCGCGACCGTGTTGCCCCAACGGCTGGCTTCGATCACGGCCATGGCCAATTCCGGTCGCCATTGCAGCGTCCACAGTTCGTGAAAACTGCCTTTCGCGCTGCGTCCGGTGCGCCCCGGCGTTCCCCAGCCGATGTCGAGCAGTGCCAAACGATGCAATAAATGGCTCCGCGCCAGATCGTTGGCTTCACGCAAATCCAAATCCAGCGTTCGATCCACTGCTTCGACTTTCAACCGCAGCCGCTTTTGCTGCTGGCTAAGATCGTGTTGCAGCGGCACGACCGGTGCACTGGCGGGAATGCAGCCCAGCCGATCCCCGACAATTAAGGCGCGTTCGATCAGCCGCATCGGCGCGGCATCGCCCAGGCAGACCACGGTCTGCAACGCCTCGTTGAGTTCGTCCAACCCGGCTTGCGGCCGTTCGCGCAACGCGGCCAGCGTTTCGGCCAAGCGTACCGCTTCGATGATATGGGCCGAAGAGCAATCCAGCCCTTCCTCGCGGAACAGCCGCGCCGCTCGCGCCAGCCAGCCGATGGCCCGTTGTTGCGGCTGTGCTTGCCACAGATGCTCGTACCAGCCGGGCGAGGTCACGCCCGCGCCGTAACCGCTGGCACTGCTTAAGTTGCGATACGACCATGGTGCCCAGGTGGCGGCGACTTTGACGCGGGGCAAGCCTTTGAGCAGCTCGTTATCGGCCTTGGCCAGGGGCATTTCAGCCAGCGCCGGGATGTGCCACGCGCCGCAGACGACAGCGATGCGGGCAAAACCTTCTTTTTGCGCCTGCCGCAAACATTTACGCATGTGCGCTTCGCGCCGCATTTCCCGCTGTTGCATCGCTGCCGAGCGTTCTGGGCCAGGCGTTTCGGCGCGGACGGTAGTCATGGCTTCGCGGATGGCGGCGAACAGTTCCAGACTGTCGCCGCGCTCTTCAACCAGATGATTCCAACAGCTTTCGCCATCGCCATAACCGGCAGCGCGACCTAGCCAATCCAGCGGATCAAGTCGGGGATCGGTGGCCGCTGGGTCAGCCTGATCGGCGCTGGAACTTGCTTCGTCGTCAGCCGCCGCGATTTCAACCGCTGCAATCTCTGCATCCGGCGGAGTGAGGGCAAACTGATGGGCCATCGGCAGATCAATGAAACGGGTCGGGATGCCGTGCATCAGCCCGTAATGCAGCGCGTTCCACTCCGGCGAGAACACGGCGAAGGGATAGAACGCGGCCTGTTGGGAGTTTTCCGGGTTGTAGACCAGCAAAGCGACTGGCGGCTCCAGATCGGCATCGGCCAGCAGCGGCAACACCGCCTCACCTTCCGGCGGGCCTTCGACCAGCAGGCAATCCGGCTGTAAATGCTCCAATGCCTTAAGCAGACTACGGGCGCAACCCGGCCCGTGATGACGGATGCCGAAGAGGTGGAAGGGAGTGTCGGCCATAACGATTTTTAGCTCTGCTGCTCCGTGAAATGGCTCGTTAATGCTTAATGCATGGTAAAGAAAAATGAGCGTAAAGTCATTGATATGGCATAATGTTCCTACATTCGAGGGGAACGTTATGCAAGTCGTTAATATCCGTCAACTCAAAAATAATCCGACCACCGCCTTACGTGGCGCTAAGGAAGATGATCTGGTTGTGGTCATGAACCGCGATCATCCCGAAGCGGTGCTGGTCAGCCTAGACAAGCTGGGGCTACCTGACCCCGAAGCGGTGCGGGTGGCGCTCGCGGTGGCGTTGTTTCGCAGTGGGGCAATCGCCGCTGGTTTTGCCGCCCGGATGGCCGGGAAGCCACTACCGGACATGTTATCTCTGTTGTCGAGCCTTGGCATTCCGCTGGCCGGCGGCGTAGAGGATGCGCGCGATGATATGAAAGTGGCCCGGCAATGGCTCGACCCAGCGTCCTGATTGCCGATGCCGGGCCGCTAATTGCGCTGTCGCGCATCGGAGCGCTTGAGCTGTTGCGTGGGCTGTTCGGCGAGGTTTGGGTCACACCGGAAGTCCGCGCCGAGACGTTGCCAGTTGCCGATTATCCTGGCAAGGCTGATCTCACCGCTGCCTTTGATGCTGGCTGGTTGCGGCTCCTTTCCCCGCCTCCTTCAACGTGGAAACCGCTCAATCCTGGATTGGGGCCGGGCGAGTGCAGTTCGATTGCCGCTGCGCTAACACAGCCGGGTTGTCTGTTGGTGATTGATGACCGCGCCGGACGGGCCGAGGCGCGAGCGTGGCAAGTGGCGATCATTGGCACCGCCGCCGTGATCGGATTAGCGAAACTGCGCGGGTTGATTCCAGCGGCGCGGCCTGTTTTGGAGCAATTGCAACCGGCGGGCTATTTCATTGGCTCAGCAGTTATCGAAGCCGTGCTGGCGGATGTTGGCGAAACTGATTAAAGCCAGTAATAAAGTGAATGAAAAACTTGTAAAAAGGTAGGTAAAGCCTCCTCAAAAATTCATTTGGTGGCTAATGAAAAATTGCAATGAATCGTATGAAAAGTAACCAAATATTGGGAGTAGTAATGCGACTGTTCCAATAAGGATAATTACTAGCCGATTGAGTGAGTAACCATTGGGGACTGCTCGAGTATGCCACAGCAACCCGAAAATAAACCCGATTGGTGATGCGTAAGCTGCTCCATACCAAATATTCAGAAAGAAATAGCCAAAATAATTTGAAAAAACACTCAAAAAAACTCCAGCAAATTGAAAAATAAGGATTATTAATAAAATCCTCCAGACAGGCTTGAAGATTTTCCAAACTTCCTGAATCAACATACCGATATTTTGGTTTGCCATATTAAAGATTCCACTTTTACAACGATCAAGTTTGAAATTCAATAATGAAATCTACGTGCCTGAAGGCGGGAGTTTTAACCGTACATCTTGAAATAAGGGACAAGGTTTGGAAGTAAAGCACTTACAGGCTTCATACTAGCGCTTAAAAACAAGGTGGTACTAGATAATCCGCTCACTCCTGTTCCCGACACGCCCGATATAAATCCTTCCAGTCTCCGCGCTCTTTCATTACGGTTTCCTGATACTCACGCCAGACCACCGCATCCTGCACCGGGTCTTTGACAATGGCCCCGACCAGACTGGCGGCGATGTCTCTGGCCCGCAGCACGCCATCGCCGAAATGACCGGCCAGCGCCATGCCGCTGTTGATCACCGAAATCGCTTCCGCCGTGCTCAGGGTGGCGCTGGAGGCTTTCAATTTGGTCTTGCCGTCTTCGGTCTGGCCGTTGCGCAATTCGCGGAAGATTTGCACCACCCGGCGGACTTCTTTCAACGCCGGTGGCTCACCGGGCAATTGCAGCGCCCGGCCCATCTCACTGACGCGCTTGGTGACGATGGCGACTTCTTCCTCCTCGGTGGCAGGCGTCGGCAGCACCACGGTATTGAAGCGGCGCTTCAAAGCGCTAGACAGTTCGTTGATGCCCTTGTCCCGATTGTTGGCGGTGGCGATCACGTTAAAACCGCGCACCGCCTGCACTTCCATCCCTAACTCCGGGATCGGCAACGATTTTTCCGACAGAATCGTGATCAGCGTATCCTGCACATCGGCGGGAATGCGGGTTAACTCCTCGACCCGCGCGGTCTTGCCAAGCTCCATCGCCCGCATCAACGGACTCGGCACCAGCGCTTCTCTCGACGGCCCTTTCGACAGCAGATGGGCATAGTTCCAGCCATAGCGCAATTGCTCCTCGCTGGTGCCCGCCGTGCCCTGAATCAGCATGGTCGAATCGCCGCTGATCGCCGCCGCCAGATGCTCCGATACCCAGGATTTCGCCGTGCCCGGCACCCCGAATAGCAGCAGCGCCCGATCCGTCGCCAGCGTCGATACGGCGGTTTCCATCAGCCGCTGGTTGCCGATGTATTTGGCGCTGACAGTGAAACCATTGTCGAGCTTGCCGCCCATCAGATAGGTGACGACCGCCCACGGCGACAGCGCCCAGTTAGTGGGCCGCTCGCGGGTATCGGCCTTTTGCAGCGCCGCCAGTTCGTCGGCAAATTGGGATTCGGCGTGTTCGCGCAGCAGTTGGCTCATGGCGGGTTCCGTACAGTGGGGGGGCGGTGAAGGGTTTTGCGCCGCTCGGCAATCGCAAACAGGCGGGCCAGCGTTTCACTGAAATAAGTCGCTTCCGGTTCGACGGGCCAGTTTTGCACGGTCTCACTGAGAATTTCGACCGGAATCAGGCAGATGAAATCGGGCAGCACATGGCGTAGAGGATAATCCCACTTCCCTGCATCGCTGGCGATAGTGGCGCGGATGTGGCGCATGACTTCGCGACTGAAATCGGCGGAACAGAGGGTGGCGCTGAGGACGATGCGGTGCAGTAATTCGCTCAGGCCGACGCGGCGGGTGGGTTTCTTGAGCAGCCGTAACCAGTGCCTTTCACATTCATCAGACGGCAGCAACTCAATCAAAGTCAGCGGTTCAAGGCTCAGGCCCGGCAGCTTGCTTTGCTCCAAAAAAGCCGCCACCCAAATCGGATCACGTTCCCACAGCAGCGTGTCATGCCAGGCACGGAATAAAGCCTCGCTCCAGTCGGTTTTTTTCGCCCAATCCATCAGCTCGGTGGGCGACAGCGCCAGCCGGGTCGTCCACCATGTCAGCGGTACGGCGCGGGCGATTTGATATAACCACCAAGCCCGTTCGCCCAGCGATTCACTTTTGGCACGGGTTTCTTCGATAGCGTCCGCCTTCCAGTCCGCACCAAACGCGCCGGGCGGTTCGATCACCCAGCGTTGCCGTAATAGCTTGCGTTCCTGATGCAGACAGCGCGCTAAGCGGGCGCTCATTCGGGCGATATAGCGGCTATCCGGTAAACGGGCCAACAGCTTAGCGGCGAGATGGCAGACTTCTTTGCTGCGATCCGTCAGCCGCTTTTCCAGAAACTCCTCATCGCTCGGATTGAGGCCAATGGTGAACTGTTCCAGTAGGGCGAGTCGTTCGCGGGCATCCAGTTCCGCTAAGGCCGTTTCCAGTAAATCTCTGGCAGCCGCCGAATCGCGGCGGCGCAGTTGCTTAAGAAACGCTTTGCGCACATCCAGCGTACCCTGCTCCCACAACGACGGGTCGGGTTCCGTCCCATCAGTGCCGCCCAGCGCATAGCCCCAATCAGGGTTGAACTGCGCCAGCCAGCGGCCCCGTTGACCCAGCACGGGCAGCAAGAGGGGCTGCAAGGCCGGGGTTTTGCTGGCGACCGTCAAGGCGGCGGGTAGAATTTTTGGCGGCAACGCGACGCCATAGCCCCCCAGTTGCCGTAACGCTTCATGCTGGAGTAAATCCGGGCCGTCTTGAAAAATCTCGGCCAGCGCCGTCAGCCAGTGCAGATCGGTAACCGGCGGCTGCGACTCGGCTGCGCAAACTGGCACCAACTCGGCTACCGCCGTGGGGGGGACATAACCAGCATCAGCGCAGGCGGCCAGCACCCCGGCGCGGCGCAACAGTCCCATCTCTAAGGCGGTATCCGCTGGGTGAGCGGCATCCAAAAATTCACCGACTGCGCCGGACAGTGGGATTAAGACCGGTGGGCGGCGTTCAGTACCGAGCAAGGATTGGGTGGCTAATTCCTGCAAGGGGTTCATGCGGATGCAGCCTCATCGGTCCAGACCCGATCAGCCGCCCAGGCGCTGAGCAGATGCAGGGTTTCGCCATCCCATTCGCCGAACACGGTCAACGGCTGGCCGCCGCTTTCCGCCAGCAACAGCCAACCGTTGTCGTCGCTCACCGCTAACGGTAGCAACTGACGGTCTGCAGTTTGCAGACCCCAGCCTTTGCCAGCGCGGCAGGGAACGCTATCACCGAAGAGCAGCGGCTGTGGCCATTGCCAGGGATTCGCCGCCAGCGCGGTGGCCAGCGTCTCCAGCGCCTGAGCCAGCGTCGGCGGATTGACAGGTGTTAGCCGCTCCCGGACGCGGGCGTCATCCATAGCGAGCGCCCGCAGCGGTGCATTGCTGGGGAAAAATGCCAGCGTCAAACCGACACAGGCCGAAGTCAGGTAATTCTGCTCAAATCGGCGCATCCCATGCGCATGATCCAACAGCAACGCGGTCCGGTGGGACTGGATGCCGCGCAACCAGACCCGCCGTGTCCATAACCGGGCTTCTTCTTCGATGGTTTGACCCAGCACCAGCCAGTCATCCTCGATTCGTTCGCCGTTCTTCAGTACGGTTTCCCGATCCACGGTGATGCCCAACGCGGTGCGCACATCGGCCTGTACCGGCGCAGACAAAGTATCAAGCCGACGGAAGGCATCGACCAGAATTTGCAACTGGCCCAGCCCGCCCAACACGCGAGCCGCCCAATGCTCGCTGCGATTGACCTGACTGCCGAGGCGGCGCAGCCGGTAAGCGATGCCGGGCAATTTGGCATCTACCATCCGTGTAGCGAGTTCGTTCCAGATTTCCGATTGATTGGGCAATTGCACCAGACCCTGCCGCAACCGATCCCCCAGCCAGCGCTCCAACTCCGCCAGCCCGGCACCCATCTGATCAAGACGCGAGGCTTCGCGACGGGCGGCAGCGGCGGGATCAGCAGGCGCTTTGGCGACGGCTTTACCTTCTGCGGCAGCGTCTATCGGTTTCGCCGCCTGCTTCTCAGCCTTTTTTCGGCGGGATTCCAGCCATTCACTAACCCAGCCCGGCTGTTCGGCGATGGAAAAGCTGTCGGGATGCTGAGCGCGCAACAGCAGCAGCGCAAGGCCATGTTTACAGGGGAATTTACGACTGGGACAGGTGCAGCGAAAGGCCGGACCGGATTGATCGACCTGCACCTGATAGGGTTTGGAACCGCTGCCCTGACATTCGCCCCAGACCGCTTCGTCGTCGTGATGCAGGCTGGGCCATTTTTTAGGCATCACCAGCCCCTTGGCCGCTTTGGCGGAGGCGTCATCCGGGGAGAGCTTTAGAACTTCCTGGGGGCTGAGCTGCATGGATCGTCGCACTTGTTAGCACCGCCCATGATTGTAGCTGGAAATCAGCGCCGCTCTGAGGCTGCGTCAGGCCCCGTCTCAAACAACGACGGCCCATTCAACTGGGCCATTAACTTGCCGATTGCCAGGTCAGGTCGATCCTATCGCCAAACGCCTGCATCGGATCAGCGCTGATGGATGGACTACGGTTCATAGTGGTTTCCCCGAATCCCAAAAAACATAACCGCATCGCCTGGCGACAACGAAACTCATAATCCGGTTGATAAAAACACCGATGAGCATCGGCACCACAATCACTTGCACCAGAAAAACATCGGCGCTGTGCTGTAAACCGATCCATTCGGGGAGGTAGGGACGGAGTAGCAGTAAATAGCAAACCGCTAGGACAAAACCCACCCCATCCAGCAGCACCGCCAGCAAGATACCGCTCAGGGTAAATCCTCCTGCCAAAGCCAGTAACAGGCCCTGAGCCAGCGCGCTGGCGATCATGCTGAAAATAGCGATCCTTTTATGTCCAGTGTGCCAATAGAACCAATGGCTCTTGAATTTTCTTAGCCTTTTCATCTAGATTCCAGCCTTATCTGATGATTCAAGGGAGGCTCAGGGATTCGCATATGCGCATTGGTCACGGCTTTGATGTTCACGCTTTTGGCGCGGGTGATTCGATCACGCTCGGTGGCGTGCGCATACCGCATTCTCACGGGCTGGTGGCGCACTCGGATGGCGATGTCCTCTTGCACGCGCTATGCGATGCGCTGTTGGGCGCGGCAGCCATGGGCGATATTGGGCAGCATTTTCCCGACAGCGATGCCGAATTCAAAGGCATTAATAGCCGAATTTTATTACAGAGGGTTTGCTCGTTGCTGGCGGTGCAAGGACTCGCGGTCGGTAATGTCGATGCAACGATCATCGCCCAAGCGCCCCGCATGGCCCCGCATATCCCCGCCATGCGGGACACGATCGCCCATGACCTGGGGATTGCACTCAACCAGGTCAACGTTAAGGCGACGACCACCGAGCGGTTGGGCTTCATCGGGCGTGGCGAGGGGATTGCAGTTCATGCCGTTGCTTTGCTTTTGTAACAGCGGCCGAACGCACACAGGCTAGCCACTAGCTGTCGCGCAGCTTTTCCTTACGCTGCGTCTTGTCCTGATACATGGCCTCATCCGCCCGGCGCAGCGCCTCCTCCAAACCGGCACCTTCTTGAGCGGTCGCTGTACCCAGTGACATCCGAATCGGCAGACTTTCATTGCGCCGATTATAAGCACCCAAGGCCGCGCGAAGTCGGGCAAGCACCGCCTTTGCCGTAGCTTCATCAGTGCTGTACAGGATAATGGTGAATTCATCGCCACCAACCCGCGCTACGGAATCTTCAGCGCGCACCCCATGCTCCAGGACCCGCGCGGCTGTTTGGATAAGCAAATCGCCGACCTGATGCCCGTAGGTATCGTTGACCGGCTTGAGATCATCCAGATCAGCGATCAAGAAGCTGATCGGATACTCCTGGGATGATCGCAGCCGGGCGATTTCCTCATTGAAGTAGGTCCGATTGTAAAGACCCGTGAGCGCATCGTGTAAACTCAAATAGCGCATTTGCTCTTCTGCGGTGCGCTTCTCCCGCAGGCCCTCAACCATCTTGTTGAAAGCGGCGGAGAACTCACCCAGAAAATCGACCTGCTGATCGAAATTACCCGCAGCGACTTCCAGGGTTTGCCAAGTCAGATGCCGCAGATTCGCCTGTAACTGTTTTAGCGAATCCAGCAAATGCAGCCGTTTGGGCGGCTCGTGGCTCAGATCGCCATTGCCAAGGGCGATGGCGAAACGACGCAACGCCTCCATCGCCTCCAGCAGATGGTCGAATTTATCAGCGAAGGCCTGCAACTCCGGCGATAGTCCCGCCGGGCGCAAAGGCGGGGCATTGCGCGAGATCAACAATTTCTCGATTCTGCACGCTGCATCCGCGAGATAGCGCTGATCTTCCTTGTTCACGAAGCTCACCAACTCTGAGCAATCCGCCATAATGAGAATTACACCGCACAACGCTGGTTTTAAGGACGACTCACGCGACCGACAAGTCCGGCTTGACCTCAAAACGGCAGGTTCGATCTCCAGTCGCCCAGCAGTCGATTTCCTTGGCGGAGAATGGTTTACCGGTGTAGGCATACAGTAAACCCGCGAGGAACCCCTCGTCGTAATCGCACACCGTGGCACCGGAAAGCGGTAGACCAGAGCAGTCGAGATCCTCAGAAACCGTCAGGGTGAACAGCATATCGTCTGGATCAGCCTTCTCGACACGCAACACACCGATCCCCAATTCCTTCAACTTGGCCTGCAATTGCACGACAAACGTAGCCAGTGGCTGAGTACGATCCATCACATTGAGGCAAAACTCCCGACCGGCCATCCAACCGGCCTCACGCAGAAGCTCGCCCGCCATCTCATCGCCATAGCGCTGCGCCAAGGTTTCCCGCATGGTGTATTGGGCCAGACGATAAACCATGACCGGCATTTGCTGCCCTAGATTTGGGCGGCCAAACTCAACATCGCCCAAATCACCCCATTGAAAATTATACTTCTCACCAAAACTCGGAATCATCGTTCTAACCCCTAGCCTAATGACCGCTGCGAATCTGTGCGCCTTTAACCCCTCGCTCCGCAAGGGGAAAGATCACCACCTTCGCTGCAACAGGTTCTATCTTATTATGAAATTGTACAGGCATTGCACCGACACACGTTCTCTTTATTTTAGTCCATATTTTATGCCACCACCTTGCTCTGATTATGAATTCACACTTTTCCGCAGACCCGTTAGATCAACTGGCGGCTTTTATTGAACGCCATCGCCGTGTGTGCGTATTGACCGGCGCGGGCATCAGCACGGATTCTGGCATTCCCGATTACCGGGACGCCAATGGCGACTGGAAGCGACAACAACCGATTCGCTATCAGGAGTTTATCGGCAGCGAACCTAACCGACGCCGCTACTGGGCGCGCAGCTGGTTCGGCTGGCCGAGGTTTGCCAGCGCTCAGCCGAATCTGGCTCATCAAGCGCTGGTTCGTTTGGAGACAGCGGGTTTTGTGGAACACATCATTACCCAAAATGTAGACGGATTGCATCAGCAAGCTGGCAGCCGACAGGTCATCGATTTACATGGCCGACTCGATGCCGTTATCTGTTTGGAATGCCCCTATCAGGGTGCGCGCGAGGCGTATCAAACCGTTTTAACCGAAAGTAACCCGACCTTTACCGCACGGGTGGCGACCCTGGGTCCGGATGGCGATGCCGATTTAGATGATGCGGCTTACGCTGACTTCCGCGTACCGGGTTGCCCTGCTTGTGGCGGCCTGCTGAAACCGGGTGTGGTTTTTTTTGGTGAGGCGGTGCCGAAATCCCGTGTTGAACAGGCGTATCAGTGGCTGGCGGCGGCCGAGGCGCTGCTGGTAATCGGGTCGTCCTTAACGGTTCTATCCGGCTACCGCTTTTGCATGGCGGCGACAGCCAACGGCCAACCGATTGCCGCGCTCAATCTTGGCCGTACTCGCGCTGACCCTGAATTAACGCTCAAGGTAAATCGCCCATGCGGGCCGACATTGAGTAGTCTGGTGGAACGCTTAGCGCTTCGCGCCTATTCACCCTGATGGATCGCTTGCTGGAAAAACCGGGTCGGCGTCGACGGCTTGGGTATCGATACGGCGGTTGGCTGATCGCGATGCTGGTTGTAACCGCCAGCTTGCTGGGCTTGGATCACAGCTTGCCGCCATCGCTGGAAAAATTCCGCCAAACATCGGTGTTGGTGCTGGATACGCGCGACCGCCTGTTACGAGGCTACACCGTAGCCAACGGTTTGTGGCGGCTACCGGTGCGAGTCGCCGAGGTCGATCCGCTCTATCTCAGAATGCTGCTCGCCTATGAAGATCAGCGCTTTGCTGATCATAACGGCCTCGATCCAGTTGCGCTGGTCCGGGCGCTGGGCCAATGGCTTTGGTATGGCCGCCCCGTTTCCGGGGCTTCCACTCTAACGATGCAAACCGCCCGCTTGCTGGAACCCCATCCGCGCACATTAGCCGGTAAAATCGGTGAGATGCTGCGCGCCCTGCAACTGGAGCGCCGCTACAACAAGGACGAAATCCTCCGTTTTTATCTAACCCTGGCCCCTTATGGCGGTCATCTGGAAGGGATTCGGGCTGCTTCCCTGGCCTGGTTTGGCAAGGAGCCGGGCCGGTTGACCCCAGCCGAAGCGGCGTTGCTGGTGGTGTTACCGCAAGCCCCTTCGCGCTTGCGCCCGGATCGCTTCCCCGAACGCGCGCGGGTCGCCCGCGATAAAGTGTTGTTGCGCATGGGCCGCCTAGGCGTTCTGGCTGCGCAACAGGTCGCCGAAGCCCGCCAGGAACCATTGCCATCCCGTTATCGCCCGCCGCCTTTTTTGGCACCGCATCTTGCCGACCGTTTGCACGCTGCGCAACCCGATGTGGCGCTACATCGCACCTATCTGCATCGCGACCTGCAACAAACTCTGGAGACTCTGGCGCGCCAACAGCACGCTCAGCTAGAGCGCAGCGCCAGCATCGCTTTGTTGGTGGTGGATAATCACAGCCGTCGGGTGTTGGCCTACGTCGGTGCCAGCGATTTTTTCGATGCGCGGCGCTCTGGCCAAGTCGATATGGTGCGCGCGATCCGCTCGCCGGGATCGACCTTAAAACCCTTGGTGTACGGACTTGGTTTTGATGATTTGCTGATTCATCCGGAAACCCTGATCGACGATATTCCCAGCCGCTTCGCTGGTTACACGCCGACCAATTTTTATAATAGCCACGCCGGTCAGGTGACAGTGCGCGAGGCGTTGCAACAGTCGCTGAATATTCCAGCAGTGGCAGTGCTCGCGCAGGTTGGGCCGATGCGAGTGGCGAGTCGCTTGCGCGCGGTCGGGATGCCTCTGCACTGGAATGCGGCGCACCCTCAGCCTGGACTGCCGCTGGTGCTGGGCGGCGTTGGGATGACGCTGGAGGAACTGGTCACCCTGTATGTCGGCTTCGCCAAGGGCGGTGCAATTGCTCCCTTGCGTTTCGGCCCCGCCGATCCGGAACTGGTCAGCCAAAACCTGCTAACGGAAACAGCCTGCTGGTATCTGGCCGAAATCTTGCGGACAGCGCCGACACCCGGTGATGTGCTAACCCCCAGTAGCGTCGCTCGCCCGCATCCTGTCGCCTATAAAACCGGCACCTCCTATGGCTTTCGCGATGCCTGGGCGCTGGGCTTTGATGCAGACCACACGGTCGGCGTTTGGGTCGGTCAACCTGATGGTTCACCGAGTCCTGGCCATTACGGACGCAATACCGCCGCGCCGTTGTTATTTCGCATCTTCGATCTGCTGCCGACTCCGACACTCCAGACCCCGGCACCGCCGCCCGGCGCACTTTTAGTCAGTCGCGATCAGTTGCCGGAGCGGCTGCGTTATTTTCGCTCGAACCTGGAATCGGTGGCGGGACCAAGGAATACAGCGCGGCTTGATATCACTTTTCCGGTCACTGGCTCGACCGTGGAATTGCCGGATCGTGATGGCGCTCTGGCCGACTTGCCGCTGGTGGCCAGGGGTGGCGTAAAACCCTTACGCTGGCTGGTCAATGGCCAACCGCTCAACGCCAACGGCTGGCGGCGAGACGCCTTCTGGACACCGGATGGTGAGGGTGTGGTACGGATTACCGTATTGGATCAAAGCGGGCAATCCGCCGATGCCGAAGTGTGGGTGCGGCGGAGTCAATAACGGATCAAGCCTGCCCTTGAAGACGGTATGTAACCACAGGGCCAGTTGCCGCCTGGCCTTCAGCCGCTCATTCTTTGCCGAGCAGCGCTGCAACGCTACTTTGCCAGGACGATTGGGTCGAGCTAGCCGGTTCGTTTTCCTTAAACACCCCATACGCCATCAGCCGCCGGTAGCGCTGCTCCAGCAACTCATCGGCTGCCAAGGCGTCCAGTTGCTGTAGGTTTTCGCGTAACGCGGTGCGGATAGCCTCCGCCATACGCGGCGGATCGCGATGGGCACCGCCTGATGGCTCTGGAACGATGCCATCGATCAGCCGCAACTTGAGCAGGCGATCAGCAGTCAGCCCCAACGCCTCGGCGGCGTCAGGCGCTTTCTCGGCGCTCTTCCATAAAATCGCCGCACACCCCTCCGGTGAAATCACCGAATAAGTGCTGTATTGGAGCATCAAGACCCGATCACCTACCCCGACCGCCAGCGCTCCACCGGAACCGCCCTCACCGATCACCAGACAAATGATAGGCACCCGCAACCGACTCATTTCAGAAAGGTTTCGAGCAATGGCTTCGCTCTGACCGCGTTCCTCAGCGCCAATGCCCGGATACGCGCCCGGCGTATCGATGAGGGTGATTACCGGCAATTGGAAGCGCTCAGCCAGCTTCATCAAGCGCAGCGCCTTGCGATAGCCTTCCGGTCGCGGCATTCCGAAGTTACGGTAAATCTTCTCCTTGGTATCGTGGCCTTTTTGATGGCCGATCACCATGACCGCTCGCCCATCCAGCCGCCCCAAGCCACCGACGATGGCGTGATCATCGGCAAAGGCCCGGTCGCCGTGTAATTCCTGAAAGTCAGTCAGCAGCCGTTCGATGTAATCCAGGGTATGAGGCCGTAACGGATGGCGGGCAATCTGGGCGATCTGCCATGGCGTAAGACTGGCGAAAATCGATTCAGTCAGCGCCTTGTTTTTGGCCTCTAACCGGGCGATTTCATCGCTGATGTTGAGATCCTGCTGCGTGCTCAGATCACGCAGTTCTTGCAGCATCGCCTCCAATTCGGCGATAGGCTTTTCAAAATCCAGACAATTGTTCGGGTTCATCGGGGGGCCGCTGGCGGAGTGGGCGCATCATCGGGCAGACGTACCGCCAGATAGAGCGTTTCATTTTCCCGACGTACCCAAAGCGGTACCGCCTTACCTTTGGGTAATTCCTTGGCCAGCTCAACAAACTGACTGGCACTCTTCACGGGAATATGATTGATTTGCAAGATGATATCGTCCGGGTACAAGCCAGCGTTCGCAGCCGGGCCGGCATCCAGCGCCGTCACCAGCACGCCCTGCTCGTCGGCACCCAACAAGCGGCGCTGCTCGTTGCTAAGATCAGCCACCGTGATATTCAGTCGTGGGTCGCTGTGTTCGTCCATGGTGGTCACCGGCTCTTCCGCAGTTTCCAGACGGGCGATGGTGGCTTTGATTTCCAGGGGTTCGCCATTGCGCAGAATGGACATGGCCACGGTCTTGCCAACCGGCGTGACCCCAATCATGCGCGGCAGTTGTGAAGAATCTTCCACCGGTTCGCCGCCGTAGCGCAGGATGACATCACCGGGCTTGAACCCGGCGCTGATCGCCGGGCTATCCGGCAGGATCTGCGCCACCAAGGCACCACGCGGGCGGTCGAGTTTGAAAGCTTCCGCCATGTCGTTGTTGACCGCTTGCAAGAGTACGCCTAACCAGCCACGGGTCACTTCGCCGGTGGCTTTTAACTGCTCCACCACCTGAATCGCCAATTTAATCGGAATGGCGAATGACAGGCCCATATAACCGCCGGTGCTGCTGTAAATCTGCGAATTAATGCCGACGACCTCACCGCGCAGATTAAATAGCGGCCCGCCGGAACTGCCGGGATTGACGGCGACATCGCTTTGAATAAAAGGCACATAAGTACCGCTGGGCAGGTTGCGGCCCACCGCACTGACGATGCCCTGGGTGGCGGTGTGTTCCAGCCCAAAAGGCGAACCGATAGCCAACACCCATTCCCCGACTTCCAGGGCGTCAGAGTCGCCGATTTTCACCGTCGGCAGGTTATCGCCTTCAATCTTGAGCAGGGCAACATCGGTCAGATCATCAACACCAATCACTTTGGCCGGGCGTTCGCGCTGATCGCTCAACCGCACGATGATCTTGTCGGCATCCTGGGCGACATGAGCATTCGTCAAGATGTAACCATCTGCTGAAATTACGAAACCTGATCCCAGGGAATTGGATTGCCGATCACCCGGTAACTCCGGTCTTTCCTGAAAGAAACGCCTGAAAAATTCGAGATACGGATTCTCCTTGCCGGGCAGATCCGGCAGGATGGGCTTGCGGGCGGCATTTTGCTTGCTGGGTGCCTGCGTTGAACTGATGTTGACCACGGCTGCTTCGTTTTGTTTAACGAGCTTGCGAAAGTCGGGCAAGGGTTGCGATTCCACCGGGCGCGCCGGGGCAGCAGCCACGCAGGATAACGGCAGGGCGAATAGACAGATTTTTAACCATCGGTGGCGGGGGCGATTTAAGGCCACGCTGATCTCCTAAAGGATACGGCAATTTCAAGACGCGCCGCAGACGATGAGGTCGTTTAGGCTCATGGCCAACAGTGGGAGCGTACGCCGCATCAGCCAAATATCGGTGTGATTTGCGCAGTATAAAATAGTTAGCGATACTCTGGTGAGGCAAACGTCGGCGCAACAGCGACCTACATCATTAAAACGTTTGAGCGACACTAATGCTAACAAGCGAGTATGGGGCGAGCGACACAAGAGGGCCACACATGGAACAGAAGCTGGATGGAACGTTGAATGATAGCGAGAAAGCGACCCAGTACCTTTATGAACTGACCCTCAAATTATTGGAGATGAAAGGGTCGGATATCTTTATTACCGCCGGCAGCCCGCCAGCGCTCAAGATCAATCAGGATATTCGCCGGGTCAGCGGCCAGAGTCTAACCCCGCAACAAGCCGGATTGTTGGTTCGCTCCGTGATGAACGACCGGCAGGCCCGCGAGTTCGATGATCGTCACGAAATCAACTTTTCCTTGAATTTTCCCGATGTTGCCCGATTTCGGGTAAGCGCCTTTACGCAGCGGGGCAGCGCTGGCATGGTGCTGCGCTTAATCCAGCAGCAGATTCCCACCATCGATGATTTGAACCTGCCGCCGATTTTGCGCGACATCGCCATGGCCAAGCGCGGTCTGGTGATTTTTTTGGGTGGCACCGGTTCTGGCAAAACCACCTCCATGGCGGCGCTGATTGATCATCGCAACAGCCAGGCGCGCGAACACATCATTACTGTTGAAGATCCGATTGAGTTCTTTCATCGCCACAAACAGTGCCTGGTCGATCAGCGCGAGGTGGGCGTTGACACCGATTCGTATGAAACTGCGCTCAAAAACACCTTGCGCCAGGCTCCCAATGTGATCCTGATTGGCGAGGTGCGGGATCGCGAGACCATGCAGTCGGTGATTAATTTCGCCGAAACCGGTCATCTGTGCCTGACCACGTTGCATGCCAATAACACCGATCAGGCGTTCGACCGCATCCTTAATTTTTTCCCCGAAGAACGCCATCAGCAAGTGCTGATGGATCTGTCTTTCAATGTCAAAGCCTTCATCTCCCAACGCTTGTTGCCGCGCCAGGATCGTACCGGCCTGGTCCCAGCCGTTGAGATCCTGTTAAACACACCGTTGATGGCTGAGCTGATCTTTCAGGGGCGGATCAAGGAGATTAAACCGGTGATGGCTCGCTCCGGTGAGCAGGGCATCATCACCTTCGACATGGCGCTGTTTGATCTGTACGAAGCGAACCTGATCAGCTACGAAACCGCGATTCGTCATGCTGATTCGGCCAATAACCTGCGACTGAAAATCAAGCTGGAAAGCAAGCGTCCGCCACCGCCTGGGGTGACTGCCCAACTGAATATTGATGCGATGGCAAAGCGCTAACCGGTTAGCGCGGCACAGCCAAGCGAAATCGTCGACTCCCCTGGCGCACGGTGGCACCGCCGGGCGTGACGGTTTCCAACACAGCGCCTTCACCAATAGATTCGCCTTCCCGATAGCGTTGGCCGTTAAAGACCACGAACCGCTTGTCGGCGTCCGGGCTGTAGACATGAATATCAAGCTTGGCTGGCAATCCGCGCCGCGCGCTGGCGGGCAACATCTCCAGCAGTGGGGGCGGTTCCGGGCCGAAGGTGACGGAAGGCCCTCCAGCAGTTGGTTTCGGGATTGGGGCTGGTTCTCGGCGTCGTTCGCGCCCAACGGTGGTCGGCGCGCGCGTGGCAGACAATGACGTGCTGGCCGGTGCTTTACTCGGTGCTCGCTCAGGTGTCAGCGAGGGACTTGCCAGCGGTTTGGCAGCAGCGGTGCTGGAGGGCGAAACCGGCGCTACGGGCAGCGGGGTAATGCCTGGCTCTTTCGGGGCGATGATCGGTGCGGGAACGGCTACAGGTCCGGGCGCGACAGCCATGGGCGCTGGCGTTGAAACAGGCACAGGCTCTGGCGCTGATTGCGGTCGCAATAGCAAATAGACCAGCAGGGCAATATTGCCACTTAGGCCGATTCCGGCCCCTAACCAGAGCCAGCGACTGTGGCGGCTGGCGGGACTCCAGGATGGAGAAGCCAGCGGATTCGGCACTTGGCCACGCTGACGCTCATGCTCGGCCTTGCGCAGAGCGTCGAGAATATACGACATCTCAGGGGTTCCGCAGCGGTTGATTCAGCAGTGGGGTTCCCGGTGAGGGTGCCAGATTATTCAGCAAGACCAACGTCTGCCCCCCGGCAATGCCATCTGGCGGTATTCCCTGATTCTGCTGAAAGGCGCGCACTTGTTTTCCCAAGTCCGCATCAAAGCGCTCTGCGGGGGTCTGCGGCAGCGCTTGCCCAGTCGCCATGGCCAGGCGACGGCGCAGCCAACGTACTGCCTCGCCGTTATTGCCAGGACCGATAATCGGCTGATCGGTTTGCAGTTTCCACAGCAACAGATAGTAACCGTTCCAAAGCGGCCTGAGCTGCTCTATAGGGATGCTAACGCTCTGACCGGCAATTTCCAAAGTTGCCTGATCAGCAACGAGCGCGCGCAGCAATACCGGCGTCGATTGGCCCTTGTGAACCAGCCGCAGCACGGCGGGACGATTAAATCGCCGCAAGTCGTCCCAATCGCCTTGACCGGCTAAACAGCGCAAAGCGTGGGCTTTAACCTGCTCGCAAAACGCGGCGGCGCGTCCCTGGAGCGGCGCAACGCCCCAAAGCGCTACTAAGCGTGCATTGGGATTTTCGTTGCGGGCGCTTGGTAAAAGAGCCGTCAAATTGTCTGGAGTGATGGCTGCAACAGCCGCTGCATCAAGGCGGGCACTCGGTGGCGGTGGGGAAATGGCACTGTCGGCTTCCGGTTTTAAAGCCAAGCCAGGGCCGGGGACTGATGCCGATGCGGTCATCGGCGAGGTTGGCGGAGTTTTCGGCGCTGAGGTCAGGGAGGGTGAAGCGCTCTCAGACGCTGTTGCTCTTGGCAGCGGCGGCGTTGACGCTAAGGAAGCGACCGCAGAATCAACCGGTCGCTGCGGCAGGATCTCGGCGATTGACAGTGGCGATGCAAAGGACACCGGTGGGGGTAGCACCGATCCGGAAACCGCAATTGCTGAGGGACTGCCCGCTGGCGTCGGCAGCGCGCGACTCACTTTCCCGGCATCCGCAGGAACTGCTGCACTGACCAAAGGCGGCACTGGCATGGCGGATAGGGGATTTGCTTTTGGCAATGATGCATCAGCCACAGCGGCGACTGGTGGGGAATCAACTCGTGGCAGCCAAAGCCCAAAACCGATCAGAGCCAGGCCAATGACGCTAAGCGCCAAGGCTCGCCAAACCGGCGTCCAGTGTTTTGGTAAACCCCGCGCTTGATCGTGTAATGTCTCCCGCGCCGCCTGGCGGACGATGCCGGTGGTAATCCGCGCCGCATTCTGGCTATACGCGCCGAGCAGGGCGCGGTCGCAAATCATATTGATAAGCCGGGGAATGCCCTTGGAGAGCCGATAAACCGCTCGCAGCGCGCCACGACTGAACAGATTATCTCGTCCTCCCGCCACCCGCAGGCGATGATCGATATAAGCGGCGGTTTCCGCCAAATCAAGCGGCGGTAGATGGTAACGGGCAGTAATCCGCTGGGCTAATTGCCGCAGGTCCGAACGTCCCAGAAACTGCCTCAATTCCGGCTGGCCGACCAGAATGATGCGCAATAATTTGTGTTTGGTCGTCTCCAGATTGGTCAGCAGGCGAATCTGTTCCAGCACTTCGCGGCTTAGATTTTGCGCCTCATCGATGATCAAGACCGTGCGCCGACCCGCAGCATGAGCGCGCAACAAATGCCCATTAAGCGCATCGACCAGCGCCTTAAGGCTGGCGCGCTCTGGCAAATAAGCAACGCCCAACTCATCACAGACGGTCGCCAGCAATTCTTCAACCGTCAGGCGCGGATTCAGGCACAAGGCGATATCCACCTGTTCCAGGCCTTGTTCCAGCAAGGCGCGAACCAGCGTGGTTTTTCCGGTGCCAACCTCGCCGGTCAATTGTACAAAGCCGCCGTTTTCGTCCGTGCCGTACAACAAATGGGCTAATGCTTCCCGGTGATGGCGACCCAGGTAGACATAGGCAGGATCAGGGGTCAGGGCGAACGGCGGCTCACGCAGTCCGAAATGCTCAGCGTACATCGCTAAACCTCGCCATAGCGTGCGCCAGCGCCGATCCAGCGCTGAATTAATGGTTCGACGCACTCAGGATGCTCACCCAACAACCGGTCAGCGGCATAACGAGCCGCGTTTAACAAATCCTGATCGCGCAGTAGATCGGCGACCCGCAAGCTCTGCCCCCCGGTTTGTCGGGTGCCGAGTACCTCGCCGGGGCCGCGCAGTTCCAGATCGCGCCGGGCGATCTCAAAACCGTCGTTGCACTCCCGCAAGGTTCCCAAGCGGGCGTAGGCGATCTCCGACAGCGGCGGCCGATACAGCAGCACACACGTACTGTCGGTAGCGCCACGCCCAACCCGGCCGCGCAATTGATGCAACTGCGCCAGGCCCAGCCGTTCAGCATTTTCCACGATCATCAGGCTGGCGTTAGGCACATCGACCCCGACTTCGATTACCGTGGTCGCCACCAGCAAATCCAACTGACCGGCCTTGAAAGCGGTCATCACCGCTTCCTTATCGGCACCAGACTGCCGACCATGCACCAAACCGATCCGCAGTTCCAGCAGGATTGCGATTAGACGCTCGGCAGTAGCCGCCGCCGCCTGGCATTCCAACACTTCGGATTCCTCAATCAGCGGACATACCCAATACGCCTGGCGACCGCTGCGGCACGCCCGGCGAATCCGCTCGATGACTTCCTCACGGCGCTGCTCCGGCACGGCCACCGTTTTGATCGGGCGACGACCGGGCGGCAACTCATCCAGCACCGATGTATCCAGATCGGCGTAAGCGCTCATCGCCAAGGTACGCGGAATCGGCGTGGCAGTCATGATGAGCTGATGGGGGCAATGGCGGCCTTGACGACCCTTATCCCGCAACGCCAGCCGCTGGTGAACGCCGAAGCGATGCTGTTCATCAACGATAGCAAGCGCCAAATCGGCGAAAACCACGGACTCTTGGAATAAAGCGTGAGTGCCGACCGCGACCTGTACAGCGCCGCTGGCCAGTCGCTCCAACAGCGTTTTGCGCGCTCGACCTACCAGGCGACCAGTTAGCCAGGCGACCTCTACGCCAAGCTGACCCAGCCAATCCTGAAAATTGCGATGGTGCTGTTCCGCCAATAATTCGGTAGGTGCCATGAGCACCGCTTGCCGACCGCTTTCCACTGCCCGCAAGGCAGCGGCAGCGGCGATGACCGTCTTGCCGGAGCCGACATCGCCTTGAAGCAAGCGCTGCATCGGGCGGGGCTGGGCGAGGTCAGCGAGGATTTCGGCTAATACCCGCTGCTGGGCACCGGTCAGGGCAAAGGGCAGTCGCTCCAGAAACCGTTGACTTAAGCCGCCATCGCCGATCAGCGCCGGGGCGGCGTGTTGCCGCATCCGTTGGCGCAATTGTCGCAAGCTGAGCTGATGAGCCAGCAGTTCCTCGAACGCCAGCCGCCGCCGGGCGGGATGCCGACCGCTATCCAGTTCCGCGATGGAGGTGCCGCATGGTGGCCGGTGCAGAAAACGAATCGCTTCCGCCACGGACATCAATTGCAATTGCAGGCGTAAAGCCGGTGGCAGCCATTCCGGCAACAGTGCGGCCGCATCAAGCTGTGTCAGGGCCTGGTCGGTGACCGCGCGCAGGGTGAACTGTTGCAAACCGGCGGTGCTGGGATAAACCGGGGTCAATTGATCAGAGACCGGCAGTGGGTCGCCATCCAGTCTACGGCATTCAGGGTGAATCATTTCCAGGCCGGTATAGCCCTGGCGCACTTCACCAAAACAGCGCAAGCGAACGCCGACCTGGCCGAACAGTTGGCGCTGGGCTGGACTGAAATGAAAAAAGCGCAGCGTCAGCTCGCCAGTCAGGTCCTGTAGGTAACAAAGCAGAAAACGCCGACCCCGCTCAGTCACCTCGCTACCGACGATTTCGCCTTCAATCTGCGCCTCCATGCCGGTCAACAAGCCACTGATTGGGGTAATGCGACTGCGATCCTGATAGCGCAGTGGCAAATGCAACAGCACATCTTCAGCGCTGTCGATCCCCAGGCGCGCCAGACGCTCAGCCAGCTTTGGGCCAACGCCCGGCAACGCGGTGACCGCAAGCGATTCCTGCACCAAGGAACAAGCTGCGTCAGGCATCCTAGGCTACCTGGGGTCAGCCTGGCGCGGCTTACCGTTCAAGCACCAGCACAGCGTCCATTTCGACCTGCGCACCGCGCGGTAAAGCGGCAACCCCGATAGCCGCACGGGCGGGGTAAGGTTCGTGGAAATACTCCGCCATGATCTGATTAAGCAGGGCAAAATGGCCCAGGTCGGTCAAAAATACGTTGAGTTTGACTATATCCGCCAAGCTACCCCCAGCGGCCTGCGCCACCGCCAAAAGGTTGTCGAATACCCGGCGAATCTGTGCATCGATATCGCCGGCCACCAATTGCAGGGTCGCCGGGTCCAGAGGAATCTGGCCGGACAGATAAACGGTATTGCCAACCTTGACCGCCTGGGAATAAACGCCGATGGCGGCGGGAGCCTGACTTGTGCTGATGATTTCGCGGGGCATATCGCGCGCTCCTAAGGGTCTGGGGATGATGGATCGAGATCGGGATAGCCGCTTATGGATTGAACGAGCGGCGATGGGGCGACGGAGCAGGGCGGCTAACCGCGCCGGGCTAATTTCAACGTCTCTGGCACGGTGCGCAGTCGGCGCATCACCCGCGCCAGGTGATTGCGACCCCGGACGTTGAGCAGTAAATACATGGTGATCGTGCTGCCATCGCGCTCGACAGTGTTGATGGTCTCGATGTTGGTGTCGGTTTCCGAGATCACCGAAGCGATAGTCGCCAGCGCTCCGCGCCGGTTGACGATCTCCAGTCGTAACTCGGCACCGAATTCGGCTGCGATGTTTTGCGACCACTCCACCTCGATCCATTTTTCGGCGCTTTTCTTGTAACCGGTGACATTCTTGCAATGATCACGGTGAACAACGATACCGCGTCCAGTGTTGAGAAAACCGATAATGGCATCACCAGGAACCGGCCGACAGCATTTGCCAAAGCTCACGACGGTGCCTTCGGTGCCTTTAATCAGCAGGGGTTGCGTGCTGGCATCGGGAGAGGGTGGCGGAGTTTCCTGTTCACTGTCAGGTAGCAGCCGCTTGGCAATCAAGGCAGCCACTCGGTTGCCCAGACCGATTTCGGCCAGCAACTCCTCAAAGCGAGTTAAATTGAATTCCCGTACCAGCGCCTTGATCCGTTCAGGCGGTAATTCGCTCAGGCCATTGACACGACCGGCCAGGGCCTTTTCCAGCAGGCGTTTACCCAGGAGTACCGCCTCATCGCGTTGCAGGTGCTTTAGATAATGGCGGATGCTGGCGCGCGCCTTGGCGGTGACAACAAAATTGAGCCAGGCCGGATTGGGGCGGGCGGTGGGGGTGATAATGACCTCGACGGTCTGACCGGTCGCCAGCGGCGTACGCAGCGGTACCAGCCGCCGATCCACCCGGGCACCAACGCACGTGTTGCCGACATCGGAGTGGATGGCATAGGCGAAATCAACGGCGGTGGCACCGCGCGGCAACTCGATGATCTCACCGCGCGGGGTGAATACGTAAACCTCGTCGGGGAACAGGTCGATCTTGACGCTTTCCAGAAAATCGACCGGATCACCAGCGCGGCGCTGCATATCCAAAAGCTTGCGCAACCACTCGCGCACCCGAAGCTGAGCGCGTCCGCCCTCATCCTGGCCATCCGGTTTGTAGCGCCAGTGGGCGGCCACGCCGACTTCGGCCATGACATGCATTTCTTCGGTGCGGATTTGCAGTTCAATCGGCACACCGCCGGGACCAAACAGCACCGTATGCAGCGATTGATAGCCGTTCGCCTTGGGGATGGCGATGTAGTCTTTAAAGCGGCCCATGATCGGCTTGTAAAGGCCATGCGCCATGCCTAGCGCCCGATAACAGGTATCGACGCTATCGACGATGATACGCACCGCATAAACGTCATAGACTTCGCGAAAGGGCCTGGTTTTGCGGGTTGCTGAACGCTCCGAATCCTGGGGCGAGCTGGTCGGGCGCTCTGGAAACGGCAGCGGCAGCTTGCCGCGCATCTTTTGGTAAATGCCCCAGATATGCTTGTTGCGACCGAGAACGCGCGCGTTAATCCCCTCTTGCTGGAGATGGGCGTCAATACGCGCCTCCATTTGGCCGACGATCTCGCGACGATTGCCGCTCATCTTGCGCACTGCTTCCTGAAGCACACGGAAGCGGAACGGATAAAGGTGACTCAGCCCCAGATCCTCCAATTCCTGGCGCAAATGATTCATGCCGAGCCGACCGGCGATAGGGGCGTAGATTTCCAGGGTTTCGCGGGCGATGCGCCGTCGTGAGTCGGATCGCATTGAACCGAGCGTGCGCATGTTATGCAGACGATCCGCCAGCTTGATCATGATCACCCGCAGATCCTTGGCCATGGCCAGGAACATCTTGCGGAAATTTTCGGCCTGGGCTTCCCGTTTTGAGTTGAAGCGAATCTGGGTCAGTTTGCTGACCCCATCGACTAATTCAGCGACTTCCGCGCCAAAACGAGCGCTAATGTGTTCTTTGGTGTGATGCGTGTCTTCGATGACATCGTGCAACAACGCCGCCAGCAGAGTTTCATGATCAAAGCGGACATTGGCGAGAATGCGGGCCACCGCCAATGGATGAAAAATGTAGGGTTCGCCGCTTTTCCGGTAGACGCCTGCATGCGCCTCGGCAGCGAAGCGGCAGGCGGCCCGCTGCTCTTCAACCTGCTCCGGCTCCAGGTATTCGGCCACGAGCGCGCAGAAATCATCAATGCGCAGCCGCAAATCATCCAGCCACTCGTCATCGACGGGGAGTCGTCCAAGCGGCTGGATCTCGTTTCGGGGTTCCCGTAACGGCGCGCTCATGACTTTATCGCTCCCGATCAAGTGCGGTAGCTTAGCCGATCACTCCGCCGCAGCGGGTGTGGCGGCATCAACAGGGGGATCAGCGAGTGGATCGACCGCCGCCGCCGGTCGATGGCCATACTTCGCCTTGACCAGATGATTGAGCCGACCTTCGGCTAGTTCGCGCAACGCGACGACCGTGGGTTTGTCGTTTTCCCAGGGAACCAGCGCTTCCTTGCCGAGCGCAAGGTCGCGGGCGCGGCGCGCGGCGATCAACACCAGTTCGAAACGGTTTTCTACATGATCAAGACAATCTTCAACAGTGATGCGAGCCATTCAGGGCGTTCTCCCGGCCTAAAGCCGTATTGGGGTCGTGCGGATTTTGCAGTCTAATCAGAAAAAACCTGTTAAGACAAGAGCGTCTGTAACAATCTCTTTTGCCGTTCCATCTGCGCATTTCGACACTGGCGATTGGCGATCACGATAGCGCGCAGCGCATCCAGCGCGTCAGCAAAGCGGTCGTTAACGATCAAATAATCAAACTCCGTACAATGGGATAGCTCATCCATCGCGGCGGCCATCCGTCGATTGATGATTTCAGGGCTATCCTGGCCCCGGTTCAGCAAACGTTGCTGCAAAGCCTGGCGCGAGGGCGGCAAGATGAAGATGCTTGCACACTCCGGTATCAGGGTTCGGACCTGCCGCGCGCCCTGCCAATCGATTTCCAAAACCACATCCAACCCCGCTTGCCGTTGCGCTGCTACCGCCGCTCGACTGGTGCCGTAACGGTTCTCAAAGACATGGGCTTGCTCCAGAAATAACCCATCGGCCTGCATCGCTTCAAACGTGGGCATCGAGACAAAGTGATAATGCGCGCCGTCTTTTTCTCCCGCTCGCGGCGGGCGGGTGGTGTGGGATATGGAAACCACCACATCCGGCGTGGTTTCCACCAGCTTTTTGACCAGACTGGTCTTACCGGCTCCAGAGGGAGCGGCGACGATGTACAAGTTACCGATTGTCATTTCCTTCCCAGCCGAAAATTGAGCTTATTGGTTTAATCATGTCACGAATTACCACTGGCTCAAAATTTGCCCGATGGATCGAATCGGTTGGGTTTAGCCGCTGCTTACCGCCTGCTACAAGGGGTTTCACTTGTCCGACTCGGCGGGATGCCGGAGAATGCGAAAGATTCCAAGTTAGCCCAATACTCAGTTCACCAGCGGGGAGAGACGCGAGAATGAAACGGCAAGTGCGTAAAGCGGTATTCCCGGTAGCTGGCCTCGGAACCCGATTCCTGCCAGCGACCAAGGCCAGCCCGAAAGAAATGTTGCCCATCGTCGATAAGCCCTTGATCCAATACGGGGTCGAGGAAGCGGTGGCGGCTGGTGTCGATACCCTGGTCTTTATTATCGGCCGCACTAAAAACGCTATCGCTGATCATTTCGATAAAGCTTACGAATTGGAAGTCGAGTTGGAGACACGCGGCAAAACTGACCTGCTCAAGATCGTGCGCAGTATTGTGCCGCCTCGGGTGGAATGCGTTTATGTCCGGCAAGCCGAAGCGCTGGGGCTAGGTCACGCGGTGCTGTGCGCCCGGCCGGTGGTGGGTAATGAACCCTTTGCTATCATCCTGGCCGATGATCTGATTGAAGAAGACGAAAGAGAAGGCGGGGCGCTGAGCCAGATGGCTCGGCATTTCAACAAATACCAATGCTCAATTCTGGGCGTCGAGCGGGTACCCCCTGAAGAAACCAACAAGTACGGCATCGTCCGGCCACTGCCCTTTGCCAGTCGCATCAGCAACGTTGATAACATTGTTGAAAAACCGAAACCGGCCGATGCGCCATCCAATCTAGCCGTCGTCGGCCGCTACATCCTGACGCCACGCATCTTCGATTTACTGGAAAATACCCCCCGTGGAACGGGCAATGAAATCCAGCTCACCGATGGTATCGCCGCATTGTTGAACGAAGAGCAGGTGTTGGCGTATGAGTTTTCCGGTCGCCGTCATGATTGTGGCAGCAAGCTCGGTTATCTGATCGCCACAGTCGAATACGGTGCCCGTCACCCGGAATTGGGTGAGGAGTTTCAGGCTTATCTGCGGGCCAATACCCACCGGCTCGATAAATCCGAGCCATCCACTGAAGGCTGATCGGGCAAAGCGGGCTTAAGAGGTTATGCGCATGTCGCAAGGGTTGCTGGTCATCAACGCGGGTTCATCGAGTATCAAGTTTTCTGTGTTTGTCCTGTCAGGGGCAGGCCATGATGATTTAGCTCTGGTCTGCCGAGGGGTGCTGGAGAGCATTGGTGAGGAAAATCCCCATTTCAAGGCGCTCGATGCCTCCGGCGATGTTTTGATCGATATGCGACCGACACCCCCGTCTGGCCGCTATCGAAAAGCGGGTGCCGATTATCGCCGCCGGGCGACGGATACCCAGTCATCGCCAGCAGATGGCCAAGTCTATGATCATGAATCGGCGCTACGTGACTTATTAATTTGGCTTAAGGAAAAACCTGATCTACCCGATGTGGTGGCTGCGGGCCATCGTGTGGTGCATGGCGGCAAGGAATTCAGTGACCCGCAGCGTTTAACGCCTGACGTTATCACTCGTCTAGAGGCGTTCATTCCGCTAGCACCGTTGCACCAACCGCATAACCTGGCGGGTATTCGCGCGCTGAGTGCTGTGCAGCCTGATCTGCCACAAGTTGCGTGCTTTGACACCGCCTTCCACTTTGGCCAGCCGGAAGTCGCTCGACTGTTCGCCTTACCGCTGATCTACCGGCAGGAGGGGGTGCAGCGCTATGGATTCCACGGCTTGTCTTACGAATATATCGCGGGTGCCTTAGCGGAAAAAATGGAGACGACGGCTACCGGTCGGACCGTGGTCGCTCATCTTGGCAACGGCGCTAGCATGTGTGCGATGCGGGATGGCCACAGCATGGCTTCGACCATGGGCTTTACCGCCGTAGACGGCTTACCGATGGGAACCCGCAGCGGTTCGCTTGATCCGGGCGTGTTGCTTTACCTGCTGGAACGGCACGGCATGGGCGTGCGCGATCTCAATAATCTGCTCTATAAGCAATCCGGCTTGCTGGGGTTATCGGGAATCAGCAACGACATGCGCGAATTGCTGGCCAGCCCTGATCCCAACGCTAAACTGGCCGTTGCGTATTTCACCTATCGGATTGCCCGCGAGTTAGGCTCACTGGCAGCGGCGCTCGGCGGTTTGGATGCGCTGGTCTTCACCGGCGGCATCGGCGAACACGCCGTAGCGGTGCGCGAACAAGTCTGTGTCCAGTCGGCCTGGCTTGGCATTGACCTGGACACAGCCGCTAATGCCAAAGATGCGACTCGCATTGATCAGGCGGGTAGTCGAATCGCCGTGTGGGTGCTACCGACTAACGAGGAGCTGGTCATCGCCCGCCATACCAGAACCTTGGTCCTGGATGAGTAGAGCGGCCAATCTGATTTCTCATTCTTGATCGGCTTGTTGCTGAATTCGGAACTGCGGGGCTTTGCCGGGGGTCATTTAACTCTGGGTCTAGATGAAATCGTCAACCGGCTTAACTCTTATCAGACTCATCAGTAACTTTCTTAAACCCGCCGGAATCTGTTCTTCCGGCGGCTTATTTCCCACCTCAAACGCCACACCCACCGCTGGTCGATTTTCCCTAGAAGCTACCGCAAGGCTCGGCCTTTCATCCGACTCCTCGAATCAAGCGCCGGGCGTCTTTTAGCAACAAAGGCAACTGGTCTTCCCGTACCGGCGACGGCATGAAGCTATAGCCCAGATAGAAACGCCGAGCATCCTCATCCAATGGATGGGTCAACAACGCCCGGATGCCCGCTTGTTCGGCAATCAGAACGGCACGGCGGATGACATCCTGGAAAAAACCTGCCCGTTGCCTTGGGCCACACGGGCATAGCGTTGTAACCAGTCGTTCAATACCGGCTTGTGACAGTCGAATCCTTCGATGGATATTGTCGCCTTCAAGGGCGATGAAATCGACGCCTCGTGTCTGACAGATGGATTGCAGGTCAAAGACATTGACGCGACGTTTTTATGTTTTGGATCGGTAGAAACCGGCTACACTCAAAATGAGCTTTTACCACGTAGTAGAACGAAATGGTTTTCAATGTTGGCGGCGCAGTCCGTCTATCCAGCAGGAGCAACAATATGACTGGACCAGACCAGCGGAGTTGGAAGCTCCACATTCGCAAGGACAACCTCAAATTTTCCGCCGCTCACATGACGGTATTTCCGGATGGGAGTAAGGAAAATTTGCACGGTCATAATTACGAAGTTGCGCTAGAAGTGGAATTAACTGAGCCAACCTTGGCGCAGATGTTAACTTATGGAGCCTTCAAGCAAGCGCTGCGCTCAGTGTGCGACAGTTGGGACGAGAAAGTCTTGCTGGCCAACGCCAATCCGTGGTTTAGCGTCTTGCCTGGTCCAGAGGGAGAATACAGTTTTCGCTTGTGCGGCAAACGCTATGTGCTGCCAATCGATGAGGTCGCGCTGCTGGACGTGGACAACATTACGGTTGAAAACCTGAGTCGGCTTTTCTTTGAGCGGTTTTGGCACGTTTTGACGCAGGATCAGGCTGTCGCCTGGCACGAGCGGATCCTGGCCGCAAGCTTACGGATTGATGAATCGCGTGGACAGGGCGCGACCTACTCGGTGCGCTTTAATCGCTGAATCTAAAAGGGCGAAGTGACGTAAATCGTCAAATCCGCGTCAGCGCCCGGTCGATTTTACTGGCCCAGATCAGCGCTTCGTCCTGAGTCAGCAACATGATTTGCAACGTGTTGCGGTAATCTTGCCAGGATTTCTCGACGCACTCGCTCATTGCGTCAGCATAGGCCGACACCGCTTCGGGCGCGTCGCCCAGGTGGGCGTTTTTCACATAATCGGCACCATGTTGCAGACACAACATATAGGTGTCCAGCCCCTTGCGGAAAGAACCAATCATTCCGATGCCCATCAGTCCGCTGACGCGCACCGCACACTGCATAGCCATTAAGCTCGCAGCCTGATGACGCTGCAATACCCTGTTGGTCTTCATGAGATTTGTCAGGTTCAGTAAGTGTGATTTTATGTGCATCGCAGCATATTTCCCAGGCTCTGTCAAGCTGGCCCTGAACTTATGGGCGATCAATTGCAAACAGGTAATCAGTATTATACGTTCTGACGTAGAGTTGCTTATCTTTGATCAGGATAAGCTCCGGCCCGGCTTTTAACTTGAACTGTTGATAGACCTCGCCAGTTCTTTTGTCCAGAAGATATAAATAATCCGGTTCATTGGTAAAGCCATAGCCTGTGATAATCGTATGACCAATGATCTCAAAGTTTTCAGCATTAGCGACTAACGGCCTGCTCCTCCACAGTCTATTCGCGGTTTTACTGTCAATCGCAGTGATATAGGCATTCAGGCCCCTGGATGATCTGGCATAGGTGCTATGCGCATGGGAAACATAGAGAATGTCATCTTCGATAAAAGCCCAGTACATTCTTTGATAGACAAATGCTTTATCTTTTCTAAGGTACTCCGGCGAATAAGCGTAGTTGATAAAATCAAATCCGTAGCGATATTCTCCTGAACTGGCATCCACAGCTACCAAATAACGATTTTCTCCAAAATCAGCTCCGTAAATCAGTAAAATCGTCTCCTTGCAGGGAATGGCTTTGACCAGTATCTGCCCCCGAAATCTTTCAGGTATGAATCCTGGAAGATTTTCCCGGATGGTGCGAGGCGAATGGGAAACCTGATAGCCTGGCAATAGCAAATTGTTATTGTTTAGCCATTCCTCCTGATCAGTGATGCTGTTAGGCTTTGCCTGAATCAGATGGAGTTGCAAATGATCAGACGGCTTGCTCTGAATTGAGGTGGATAGCTGATGCTGATATTCAAATGGCGGGGCTGGCAGCGTGATCAAGTTCAGGTCTGTGCGATCTGCCCAGGGTGCTGTGGTTTTATGGGATGTTAGGAGTGGTTCATTCCGGGAAGCCGCGATTCCCTGGCGTGTCTGTAAAAGCAGAGTAAAACCCGCTGTTATGACTAGTAGTATCAAAGCCAGCGTCGCATGCTTCCACCGAGAGTTGCGCAAGGTCTTCTCCGAGTCTTGGTGTTGGCCAATCAGCTTATTGACACTCGCCAACTGATCCCGGTCGACAGCGGCGACGATCCGTCCAAATCGTGCTGTCGAGTTTAGCGTCGTTAAAACGCGCGCCGTCAATCCGTGCCTCGGCCAGGGTAGCTTCTGTTAAATCGGCACCGGTGAAATCCACCATCAGCAGATTCGCACCGTCCAGTCGGGTACGGTAAAGTTTGGCATTGCTGAGAACCGCGTTTTCCAGCACGGCACGATTGAATACGGCCTCGCTTAGATCAGCGCCTGCCAGTTTGGCATTGGTTAAATTAACCTGAGTCAGGTTGGCTCTGGCCAGTTTTGCACCGCTTAGATCCGCGTCATTTAACTCCGCCTGATAGAGTCGCGTCTGACTCAGATCGGCGGCGCTTAGATCGGCTTGTTTCAACACCGCCCGATCCAGCCGCGCTCCGGTCAGATTAGCCCCACCAAGTCGCGCCTGCTCCAGCGTCGCCGCTACCAGACGGGCCCCAAATAGCGACGCGCCCGATAAGTCGGCGTGGTTCAGGGTGGCCCGACCTAAATCAGCACCGCTCAGCCTCGCGCCAGCGAGTTTGGCATCGCTAAAATTGACCTGCGTTAATACCGCGTTGCGTAAATCCGCACCCTGCAAATCCACACCTTGCTTATCGCAACCGAGCCAGTTGACCCGCTGCACGGGGGGTTCATCGCACGCTCCCCAACTGCTCACTGGCCATTGCAGCACAGCCGATAACCACAGCAGCGACCAAAACAGCGGAGAGCGGCGATAGAGTCTCACGCAAAACCTCTCATGTGGCGACAGGCGGGTTAAAGACCACATCCACCACCTGGCGGAAGTGTTCGACAAAATGAATGGTCACACCCTCCTTGACATGATCAGGTAACTCTTCGACATCGCCCCGGCAGCCTTCCGGCAAAATCAGCTCAAACCGACCGACCCGGCGGGCGGCGATCACTTTCTCGCGAATGCCGCCCACCGGCAAGACCTGACCGGTCAGACTCAGTTCGCCGGTCATTGCTAACGGTCGATCCGGAGCCTGGCCGCGCGCCAGCGACAGCAGCGCAGTCGCCATGGTAATGCCGGCGCTAGGGCCATCCTTCGGCGTAGCTCCTTCCGGCACATGCAGATGGACGAAAGCCTCATCAAAAAACTTCGGATCAGCCTGATATTCATGCAGATGGGCACTGATGTAGCTATACGCAATATTGGCCGATTCCTGCATCACTTCACCCAGCCGACCGGTCAGTTTGAAACCACGATTTTTGGTATGAACGCGGCTGGCTTCAATATTTAGCGTCGCGCCGCCCATCGCTGTCCAGGCCAGGCCGGTGACCACGCCTACACCCGACAGCAGCCGCTCCAGCTTAAACGGCGGATTACCAAGATAATCGTCCAGTTGCGAGGCTTCGACTGTAATCGGTCCTTCGCGCCCTTGAACGATTTCCACCGCGATCTTGCGGATGATCCGGCCCAACTGCTTTTCCAGATTCCGCACCCCCGCCTCGCGGGCGTAACCGTCTACGATCTGACGCAGCACCGCATCATCCAATTGGATGCGATCGCGCGCCAGACCGCTGCGCTCCAAAAGCTTCGGCCAGAGATGGTTACGGGCGATTTGCACCTTTTCGTCAATGATGTACCCCGACAGCCGAATGGTCTCCATCCGATCCAGCAGCGGTCCCGGAATGGTGTCGAGCTGATTGGCGGTGCAGATGAACAACACCTTGGACAGATCGAAACGCACATCCAGGTAGTGATCCAGAAATTCGGAATTCTGCTCAGGATCGAGCACTTCCAGCAGAGCGGAAGCCGGATCGCCCCGGAACGACGCGCCGATCTTGTCGATTTCATCCAGCATGATGATCGGGTTGGCCGTTTTCGACTCACGCAGCGCCTGGATAAACTTGCCCGGCAATGCGCCGATATAAGTCCGGCGATGCCCCTTGATTTCGGCCTCATCACGCATCCCACCCAAACTGAAACGGTAGAATTTGCGATCCAGTGCATCGGCCACCGAACGACCAATGGACGTTTTGCCAACGCCGGGCGGCCCCACCAGCAGAATAATCGAACCGCCAACCTGGCCTTTGAGGGCACCCACCGCCAGAAATTCGATGATACGGTCCTTCACGTCCTCCAGTCCGTCGTGATCCCGATCCAGCACCTCACGACCATGCTGGAGATCGAGATTGTCGGTGGAATACACGCCCCACGGCAATTCAGTAATCACGTCCAGATAATTGCGGGTCACGGCGTATTCGGGCGAGCCGGTTTCCAAAATGGCGAGTTTCTCCAGTTCTTCCTCGATCCGTTTCATCGCTGCTTCGGGCACGGTTTTACTGGCCAGCCGCTCGCGGAAGCGGTCACCATCAGCGGTGCGGTCGTCCTTGGCAATACCCAGTTCCTGCTGGATCGTTTTGAGCTGCTCGCGCAAGAAAAACTTGCGCTGATGCTCGCTCATCTTCTCTTCGACCTGCTTGCGGATGTGGGTCTGAAGCTGGGCAACTTCCAGTTCCTTCTTGATCAGCACGATGACTTTTTTCATCCGCTCCAGAATCGGAGCCGTCGCCAGAATATCCTGTAATTCCTCCTTGCTCGCAGTGGTCAGGCTGGCGGCAAAATCAGCCAACGGCGACGGATCATGGGTATTGAAGCGGTTGAGGAAGAATTTCAATTCCTCGGAGTAGAGCGGATTGAGCGGAATCAGCTCTTTTAACGTGTTGATGACCGCCAGCGAATAGGCGCGCAATTCATCAACGTCCGCCGCGTCGTCCTCGTTCAGATATTCGACCTGGACATGATACGGCGCGGTGGTGGATAACCAGCTTTGAATACGAAACCGCTTTAAGCCCTGAGCGATGAACTGCAATCGACCCTCGTTGCGGGCCAATTGATGCATCCGCGCGACAGTGCCTACTTCGTAGAAATCCTCAGGGCTTTCGGCTTTTTCGGCGCTGTCGGGTTTAACCAGAATCAAGCCGATGGCCCGTTGCTCACGATTGGCGGCTGCTTCGACGGTCGGCAGCCACGGTTCTTCGTTCAGCAACAAGGGCAGCGCCTGCGCCGGGAAAAAGGGCCGCTCAGAAAGCGGTAACAGGTAAAGGGTATTGGGCAGGATGTCGGCGGCGGCGACGATGGTGTTAGCGGCCGTGGTTTCTGGGGACTCGTCTTCGCGCACAACCTCCGCTTCCAGGGCTTCGATTTCGTGATCAGTCATGCTGTTTCTCGCGGCTAGGTAAATTTCTCCCTAAATGCGGACGAATCATGAAATTATCAAGGGCTGGGAGCAACGACTAATGATCCATATAAGCGACAGACTGCACAGTCGTCTCAGCCAGCACCCTTACGCAGCACGATTCGCCGAAACCAACCCCCGGCCAGCGCTGGTGTATCGGATAGGACGGCCAGGTCCGGCGTTTGAGCGAGTAGCTGCTCAAAAACGACATCGGTATGAGTCGCCAAGCGTCCGACCAACGGACTGATCAACCGTCGTAACGGGGCGCGCTGGCCGGGCCGCAAAAATTTATCAAAGACCAATAGTTGACCACCGGCGCGCAATACCCGCACGCTTTCAGCCAGCACCTGTGCAGGACGCGGTACCACTGCCAGAATCAGGTGCAAGACCACGGCGTCGAACGCATCGGCGGGATAAGGCAAAGCGCGAGCATCGCCGCTATCAAGCTGAATGTTGAGCTGATCGGCGGCAGCCTTGCTGCGAGCGCGCTCCAGCATGGCTGGCGTCAAATCAATGCCGGTGTAGCGCGGCCCACGCGGCAGCAGCGGGATATCAAGACCACTGCCGATGCCGACGAGCAGCACCTCGGCGCTTGGCTGTTTCGGTAGCAGCGCCAGATTATCCTGCCGCGCCGCCCGTGTGAATGGCTCTACAAAAAGGTCATAGATCGGTGCCAGGACGGTATAGCTGTGCCGCAATGACAAAATCAGCGCCCTGGTCAGTGGAGGGTACGGGGAATGGATAGCACGAAGGCGGGGATCTCGGCGTCAAAGGTTACTCCGTCATCGGCGCGCATCTGATAGCTGCCTTTCATGCTACCCACTGAAGTTTCCAAAATAGCGCCGCTGGTGTATTGAAACCCCTCGCCAGGGCGAAGATACGGTTGTTCGCCAACCACCCCCTCGCCACGCACCTCCTCAATCTTGCCGTTGGAGTCGGTGATGATCCAATGTCGGCTCAGCAGCTTGGCGGGGATTTTGCCCTGATTCTGGATCACCACGGTATAAGCGAACACATAGCGGTCATGCGCTGGATCAGACTGTTCTTCCAGATAGAACGCCTGCGCGGCGACCGTAATGTGGTAATCCTTCTTGTGATGCGCCATTGGCGGTCGGCTCCAGAGCGTGGCGGTGGGCTATCGGCGCTGGTCATCGTGCTCGGCAACGCCGGTCACCGGTGGTTGAGGTGATGAGACTGCCTGATTGTAGCAATTATTCGCTGTAATTAAGCCTACAGCCGGTAAGGGTCAGAGCTATCGCCTGAGATCGCCGCCTTTCAGTTCCTCGTCGCCATGAATCTCGCAAGCTCCTCTCAAAACGGCTGGACGCTGATCGGATCATTTTCTGATAATGCCTTTCAGCGTCCAGCCTCGCTCATTGAGCACAAACACTAGCATGGTAGGCAGATTGCGACTGACGACCGCCTTTCACCTCAGCCTTGATCTGCTGACGTAAAGCCCGATTCACGGCGCTTGTCACTGCCTGCAAGGAAGCGGTAACGATATTGCTATCGATACCCACGCCAAACCGCGTGGTCGGCTCGCCGTCGATGCGTACCTCAACGTAGCACACCGCCATGGCGTTTGCGCCCGCGCCCAGAGCGTGCTCGTGATAATCCACCACTTTCACGTCAACCCCGCAATGCCGGTTGAGCGCATCGGTAAAGGCGTCGATAGGCCCATTGCCCTTGCCGCTGATCAACCGCTCTCGACCCGCCTGGTAGATCGTTGCGGTCAGCTTGCGCACGCTACTGGAATGGCTGTCGGAGAGGCTGCGCTGCTCAACAAAGCGGTAGGGTTCAGCCAACTGGAGGTACTCTGCTTCAAACGCCGCCCAAATATCGCCTGAAGTGATTTCTCTGCCAGTGGCGTCAGCGATGGCTTGCACTCGCTGGCTGAACTCAATCTGCAAGCGTCGCGGCAGCCGTAAGCCGTGGTCTTTCTCCAGCAAATAGGCAATGCCGCCCTTACCGGATTGACTATTAACCCGGATCACCGCCTCGTAGCTGCGGCCCAGGTCCGTCGGATCGACCGGTAAATACGGCACTTCCCAATGCGGATCGCCGCTCGCCCAGCGTTGCTCCTGTGCGGCGAACCCTTTCTTGATCGCGTCCTGATGCGAGCCGGAAAATGCGGTAAAGACCAGATCGCCAGCATAGGGATGACGTGGATGCACCGGAATCTGATTACAGTATTCAGCCGTGCGGACAATCTCGTCCATTGCCGAGAAATCCAGTCCAGAATCAATACCCTGGCTGAAAAGATTCAACGCCAATGTCACCAAATCAACATTGCCGGTGCGCTCGCCGTTACCAAATAAACAGCCCTCCACTCGATCCGCGCCAGCCATCAACGCCAGTTCAGCCGCAGCGACGGCGGTGCCTCGATCATTATGGGGGTGTACGCTAATAATCACCGCATCACGGCGCGACAGGTGGCGGCAAAACCATTCGATCTGATCGGCATAGACATTAGGCGTCGCCATCTCCACAGTCGCTGGCAAGTTCAAAATCACCTTGCGCTCCGGGGTCGGCTGCCAGATATCCAGCACCGACTCACAAATCTCCAGCGCAAAATCGAGTTCGGTAAAACAGAAGGTTTCTGGGGAATACTCGAAGGTCCAGGCCGTTTCTGGTTGTTCAGCAGCGCATTCCACGAACAAACGCGCCCCAAAACAGGCCAACTCAATGGAACCTGGGCGATCCACCCCGAACACCACTTCGCGAAAGATAGGCGCAGTCGCATTGTAGAGATGGGGAATGGCGCGTTTGACGCCTTTCAAACTGGCGAAGGTGCGACGAATCAAATCCTCGCGAGATTGAGTCAATACCTGGATTGCCACGTCATCGGGTACGCGACCGCCCTCAATCAAGCCGCGCACGAAATCAAAATCGGTCTGAGAGGCTGATGGAAAAGCCACTTCGATTTCTTTGAAACCCATACCCACCAACAGATCAAAGTAACGGCGCTTGCGTTCGCCGTCCATCGGCTCGATTAATGCTTGATTGCCATCACGCAAATCCGAACTGCACCAGCGTGGTGCCTGGTTGATAATTCGTGAAGGCCATTGGCGGTCGGGTAATTGGACCGGCGGGAACGGGCGATATTTACGGCGACTATTCGAGTCCATGATCAATTACTCTCTGCTTGACGATAACGGAATGATTTAGAAATCTAAAAAATCGAATGCGGCGCGGATACGGCCGCCGGGTGCCGCTAGGCCCGACGACCGCAACTCAGTCGGAGCAGAGCAAGAAGGAAAACAGATGCAATTGCAGGCCGCCGAATCATTTCAGCGCCCTGCGGGGTGAAACTGTGAGAGGGAGGGGAGTCAGACATCAGAGGAATCCTCGAAAACGGTTTAAGGGGCACGCGATACACCTCCCGGCGCTCCACTTAGGAGGCCGGGCTACTCAGTCGCAGTGCAAACCGTTCGAGGAATTGGCTATTCATGATAGATTCAAAATAACCTGAGCGGCCATGGGCGGTCAAGCTGGATGTTAATCGTTATCATTAACCCTCTGGCGCTGACGGATCAGTTGGTCGCCGATTTCTCCTGACAGCGAGGATCTCTGCTATGTCTGACATTCCGCAGCCGCTACAAACCGTTAAGGTATGGGATCTACCGACTCGGCTGTTTCACTGGACGCTGGTGGTGCTGATGCTGGTTCAGTGGCTCACCGCTGAAAACAGCGACACCATGACTTATCATCTCTGGGGCGGTTACGCCGTATTAACCCTGGTCTTGTTTCGACTCATCTGGGGGTTCATGGGTAGCGATACTGTCCGCTTTAGCGATTTCGTCCGAGGCCCTGGTGCCGCTTTTGGCTACGTCAAAGCGTTACTGCGCGGGGAGACACCCCGGTATCTCGGCCACAATCCGCTGGGTGGCTGGTCGATTCTGGCTATGCTGGCGCTTTTGCTGGTGCAGGCGGGGACCGGGTTATTCGCCAACGACGATATCCTGATCGAAGGTCCTTTGTACGGCTGGGTCTCAAAAGATGCCAGCGATTGGCTTACCACGGTCCATAAACTCAATTTCAATTTGCTGCTGCTGGTCATCGGCGTCCATATCGCGGCGGTGCTGTTTTACCTGTTCGTCAAGCGGGAAAATTTGGTCTATCCGATGCTGACCGGCGTAAAGCAGACGCCAGCGGATACGCTGGTTTCCACACCGCGTATTGTCAATCCGTGGTTAGGGTTAGCGGTGCTGATAGTCGCAGCCGTTGCGATTTGGCTGCTGGTGCGTTGACCGAAACGGGCAATAAAAAAGGCCGCGTCGTGACACGGCCTTTACACGAAGCAGCCCAGCAACGGGCCATCGTTAATCCTTGCGGAATTCCTTGTGGCAAGCCTTGCACGTTTCAGCGGTTTTGCCGAACTGCGCTCTGATGGCCCCTTGATCGCCGCCTTTGGCCACTTCGGCCAATTTAGTGGCTTCCTGTTGAAAGTCCTTCATTTTGCTGTCGAATTCGGTCGGCTTAGTCCAGATTTCCGCTTTGGCCTCCGTATTCTTCACTACGTCAGGGCCTGTTCCTTTGGCGAACGCTTCGGGAGCGGCTTTGCTCATCATTTCAACATATTGGGCATGACGAGCCACCGCAACCGCATCGAAAGGTACTTCACCTTTCACCATGGCCCCAATCGGCTTGAAATTCCAACCAATAATGTTATAGACAGACTGTCGATAGCTGGCGACTTCTTCAGGCTTGGTTTCCGCTGCCTGCACCGCAGTCAGTAGCCCTAGTCCGAAAATACTGCCAGCCAAACCCACTGCGAGCGCCTTTTTCATCGATTTTCCGCCTTTCAAAAATTAAGACTGGATAGGTCCGATATTGATTATTAAAGCTATAACACTGTTATTTTGCAAGCTCAACCTGAAGGCTGGCTGAATCATGGTGGTTCGTTAGCAACATTGATATGGAGCGCCAGCCAGATAGTGGGTGGTTGTTGGCTAGTCCATACAACGCGATGACGACAATGGGCTGGAATCCACAGATAATCGCCAGGCTTGAGCATCCGCTCTTGGGCTTCGCCATCAAAGTATAAGGCCGCTTGCCCTTGCAACAAAACTACCCATTCAGCGCAGGCTTGATCATACCATTCATGGTCCGGGGTGACGTGGCCGAGGGAAATAATGCGCTCCAGGCGACAACTGCTAGTCTCCAGCAAGGTTTCAAAGCGTTCGGTAACTGACGCTAGTGGAATATCGGCGAATAGATTACCGTCTTTGCCGATCATGGTGTCGCCCTCTCCGGGGTATCCAGGATTTGTTTAATGGCGTCCCGGCGCAACCCGGTGTGGCCAACCGGCAGTTCGACCCATTGGCCCGGCTGTAGATCATTCACGGCCCAAACGCCAATACGAGAACGGATCAGTCGCAAGGTCGGATAACCAACGGCAGCGGTCATCCGCCGGACTTGTCGATTACGACCCTCGCGCAGTGTGATTTCTAGCCAAGCTGTTGGAATCGTGGCTCGATAACGAATCGGCGGATCACGCGACCACAGCCCGGCCGGTTCGACAATACACCGCACAACGGCAGGCCGCGTGGGGCCATCGTTTAAGGAGATACCTGAGCGCAATCGCGCCAAAGCGGCTGCATCGGGACAGCCTTCGACCTGGACCCAGTAGGTTTTGGGTTGCTTATAACGCGGGTGGCTGATGCGGGCTTGCAAGACGCCATCATCAGTCAAGACCAGCAACCCCTCACTATCCTGATCAAGCCGTCCAGCGACATACACACCAGGAATCGGCAGGTAGGCCGCCAAAGTGGCGCGACCCGCCATATCAGTGAACTGGCTCAAGACTCCATACGGTTTATTGAACAAGATAAGCCGGGCCATCAGAACAGTTTGCCCAATGACAAATACAGCGAGGCGTTGCCGCCTTCAGCATAACCGGCTCCCATATAAAACGGCCCCAGAGGGGTATCCAGCCCTAAAAACAAACTACCGGCGGGAATCAGGGAACTCACGGTGAGATCCTCCATGTCGTTCCAGGCACCACCCAGCTCCAGGGAACCGCCGGCGAACACCGGAATCGTAAAGGCAGCGGAGGCATCGGTTAGCCGATGCAGGTAGATCACTTCGGCTAAAGCGGCGTATTGACCGGATAGTTGGCCCATCTGATAGCCGGAAAGATTCAAAAACCCACCCTGTAAAAATAAATCCTGTATCCCCAATTCACCGGATAACTTGCCAGCCAGCCGTACACGCGGGACCAGCGAATCCTTACCCCATGTCAACGCATGAACGAAGTTTAAACTCAGCGTACTGGTTTGGTGGTCGGCACCGAGTTCAGGCCGGGAATCGCGGAACAGAATGTTGGTGTAGGTGCCGGCGGTGGGGAAATTGAGGCTATCCAGTGTATCGGTCTGCCAGCGAACCAAATAGCCGCCGCTGTCGAAAGAATTTGCATAGGCGCTCGGCTTGCCCAAACGAAAATCGTTGCGACCAACGCCGTAGAATAGACCGGCCGATAAGCGCCCCCAATTGGCTAGATTTTTACCGATTTCAACACCCATCTCTGAGCGATAAATTCGAAACCCCGTATTCAAATCATAACTGGAATTATAAAGATCCAGATTGTATTGCTCGTACCTCAAATAGGGGTTGATGTAGTAGTGCTGGCTAACGCTAAGCGGCTGATAAAAATCGCTCATCAGGGCAATATTGCCACCGACTTGCAGCAAGTTGCGCCATTGCGCGCCGAGGCTGTTCAATTCAGTCATGGTGTAGGCGATGCCAATCCCGAATTCGGAATCGCCTTTAAGATTGGCTCCCATTGAAAAGCCAAACCGCAAAATATCGGTGCCGATATCTTTCGCTCTGGTTTCAACGACCAAACCGGTTCGCTCATTCTCCTGTACTAAGGTGTAATTGACCCGTTGAAACTCACCCATGCCATAAATGGTATTGAGATTGCGGTTGAGCTTTTCCGGATCAAGCCGATCTCCTGGCTTGATCCGTAGTTGGCCCTCAATCACCTGATCCGCCAGTCGAGTGTTGTTATCAATCCGAATAAAGTCGATGATCGGGTATTCATTTTTGACGATGACCGGTAATGCGGACTGATACTGGCGGTAGAGACTATGGGTGATTGCTAAGCGCGCTAACTGACGTTGCTGGGCTTGCGCGGCCGCGTAGCCGATCGCGATAGCATCAGCCGCCCGATTGAAATCCAAGCTGGTGAGATCGCCAAAATCCGGCGTGATCAACACATCCTTGCGCCCAAGGCTCTTGGCCTGTTCGGCTGTATTGCGCACAGTGAGGATATTAGTCAGTTGTTCAATCACCAGCATGAACGAATTCAAGGTCTTGGCATCAGCCAATGGTGCGCCGACGTTCACCGCGATAATAGCGTCTGGCTGGCAAAGCTGGCGCGCCACATCGACCGGAAGGTTATTCGCTACGCCCCCATCCACCAGCAGCCTGCCATCCAGTTCCACCGGAACCAGCGCGCTGGGAATGGACATGCTAGAGCGCATCGCCTTGGCTAATTCGCCCGACCCCAGGACCACGGCTTCACCGGTGGCCAGATCGGTAGCAACTGCCCGGTAGGGAATCCGCAGTTGATCGAAATCGTGAATGCTCGCCGCTGGTAGCGAGAGTTGCTCCAAAAGCAGCAGCAAATTCTGCCCTTCACGCAGTCCCTTGGGCAGTTGAGCCTGGCCTTGACGAATCCCAACTTCAGCATTCAATAGAATCCGCTGTTCTTCCTTAACACGCATCGGTAGATCCGTGCGTGGTGGACCTTCGAGAAAAGCTTGCGGCCAGTCGATACGCTGCACAGTTTCACGCAGCTGCTCAACGGACATACCGGCTGCATACAATCCACCGATAATCGAACCCATGCTGGTTCCGGCGATGCAGTCAATTGGAATCCGCATCTCTTCCAGCATTTGCAAAACCCCAATATGCGCGATCCCACGCGCGCCGCCACCGCCCAGGACCAGGCCAATACGAGGCCGGTTCGCGGCAGCTGCTACCCCTGGTGCAGTGCTTGCCCCTAGCAAAAGGGCCGCGGCCAGGATGAAAATGAGCACCCATCGCCATGAAAAGTCTGACCGAGCAGAAATGGACATAAAATAAGGGTTTACTTTGGTTTTATGGAGCAACGTTCAGCAAAACTTCAGTGAGTTTAGCGAAAATAAACTCTGGTTTGAAACCGCTCTGATTAGGGGCATAATCGTCTAGGCGAAAGGCATAGCCAGAAAATAATCCCAAAGTCATCGCACTAATGAATCGGAGGTTGTCATGGCTGATAATGAAAAAGAAAGTCTATCGAACGAACCCGAAGGTATAGAAGCTGAGTTGTTGGATCGACGCGATTTTTTAGTTGGCTTGGGTAAGTGGTCGAAAGTTGTCATTGGTGGCGTTGTTTTGGGCGGGGCGCTGCTCGCTGAACAGGAGGCTAGTGCGCAACCGTTGCCGGGCCGACCACCGTTGGGTGATGGCCCCGGTCCTCGGCCACCTTTGCTTGCCCCAGGACCAGGACCAGGACCAGGACCGCGTCCATTACCGCCCGATTGGGATGGACCCGGACCTGGCCCGCGCCCGGACTGGTATAACCGTCGCAGAAACTGGTACAACCGTCCAAGATCCTGGTACAACCGCCGCAGAGGTTGGTATAACCGCCCACGCTGGGTAAACGGTGGCTGGAACAACCGTTGATCTATTCTCTAGCCTGCGAGTGACCGTCATTGCTTTCCGAAAGCGAGACGATATACCACATCCCGCTTAACCGATTATCCACCTATCGGCACGGCTACTGGATACTGCGAACCGGCGAACCAGCGACGCTGGCGGCGACTTTGGCGGAAGAAGATCCCGAACGCCTGGTCGCCGTTCAGCTTTGGAATCTGGAGGCTGATTCTGAGTCGTTGAATCCGTGGGCACCCGGATTGCCCATCGAACTGGTATTACAAGACCCTGCTAGCCAATATCCCTCACTGTATCGTCACACCAACCTGCTCGATCATCATCCAGTATTGGCTGTTGTGCCGGTTCAGCCCGGTTTTCTCAAAGCGGTCAAGGTCGCCATTTCTTTAGATTTCGGTGTCCGGCTGGCCATCGGGCAACCCGATCCAGCGTTGATTGAAGAGTTGTTGGCGGCGCTGGATTTTTATTTGTATCAGCCCTCGGTCGATCAGCCTATCGAGTTTTTTCACGGGACATTGCTAGGATTTTACCATGACCAGCCGCTGTCGTTATGGACGCTATTGGGTGAGGAACCCCAAGCTTTGCGCTTTGTTTCGGCCGATGGCGTCGAGTCCGGCTATGGGCGGCTGGCAAGTGCCGATTTTGCGCTGGCGATGGAACCGGCACTGGATTTGGATCTTTTGATCGATCAAACGCTGGCGACCGCTCCAGAATGCCGCGATTGTGAGTTTTTACGCAGTTGCGGCGGCTACTTCAAATGGCCGGTTAGTGATTACGACTGTACCGGTATCAAGCGCGTATTTGGGCAATTGCGCACAGCAGCTTTGGATTTACACCGGGATCTTGCGGCGGCTCGCACTTAGCGAGAGGTTTTGCTCATCCCGCCAGCGGGCGCTGACGGAATGATGCATCTCAGACTAACGACGGTAACGGCGAGGCGGTGGCCGTCTTTGTCTTTCCTGGTCGCGACCGTAGATGTTGCCGACCACGGCCCCCGCAGCGCCGCCGACCACAGCGCCGACTCCCACATCACCACCCGTCAGCCCACCGAGAGCCGCGCCGCTCGCCGCACCAATAGCGGCACCACTCAAAGTGCTTTGCTCGGTCGGCGTCATGTGGCTGCAACCAACACTCAGCGCCAACGCTGGCATTGCGATCAGATAGCCCAATATTTTCATCGTTTACTTCTCCTTTGCCGCTGGCATGTCGCCAGTTTTCGGCGCGACGATTTCAAACCAGATCACTTCAAATACTGACCGCTTCTGCTGGTCGGGGTTCGCTTTGTAATACGCGTCGACGCTATCCATCATGCGCCGCAAAGTCACGCCATCGAGAGCCTGAACCATCTTAGGGACCAGACTGCGGTATTTAGGGGTGGGGCCGGTTAGCTGATACTCGGCCATGGCCATGTTCATGATGCCGTGTAAATAAGCCAATTTTTCCCGTTCGGTGGCGCTGGTCCATTTTTCGCCATTGGGAAAAGGCAGTTCCATCTTGGCCGCCGTAATGGCGGTTGCGGATTGCGCCGTCGTTGGCTTATCCGCTGATTTTTGATCGGCCGCCTGAGCGCTGAGCGGGCTGACAGCGCCAGCCGCTAAACCCAGTGAGATCGCCATCGTCGTTAGAACGTATTTTATCCGCATAAATCCTCCTTGGAGGGTGTTATTAAAAAACCAAAAAAGCTAGTTGGTGCTTCCACAATCAACTATGAATAAATCAACTGCGAATCATAGCGCATACGCGTTCAATAAAACCCGTGGTGATGGATAAGACGGTCTCCCGCGCCTGCTGATGAGGTACGTGCGCACAGTTGGACAACCAGGCGATCTCTTTATAGCCCGAAAGTCCTGCCGCAATAGTATCCACCTGGGCACGAGTGCCGTATTCGTCATCGGCACCTTGAATGATAAGCGTCGGACAAACAATGTGGCGCAACTCTTCAATCATATTCCAGTCGCGAAAATCGGCACGCAGCCACGTATCACACCATCCGCGAAACATGCTATCGGTCTGAGCGCCGTGATAACGCTGCAACCCTTTACGCAATAAATCCTCTTGCTCATAAGCGCTACGGGTCTTGCGGATGCCGTCCAGGCAAACCGCTTCGATAAAAACATGGGCAGCTTCACTGATAACGGCGCGCGTCCGCTCCGGGTAAGTAGCGGCAAACAATAAGGCAATGGATGCGCCATCGCTGTGACCAAATAAAATCGGAGGATCAGTGATGCCGCAGGCTATTAACACTTCAGGCAGGCTGTCTTGCGCTTCGCGATTCAGATAATCCCTCGGTCGCGGCCCTGCCAACGGCTCGGAATGCCCAAACCCCCAGCGCTCATACACCAGCCCCGGTAAGCGGGTCAATGCACACAGTTGCGCCGGAAAGTCACGCCATTGGCCGATACTGCCTAATCCTTCGTGAAGAAAGACCAGTGTGGGACCGTCAACAGCTTGGGGGGGAATCAATCGTTCAGCGTGCAGGCGATGTCCGGCCGCTTGCAGATCAAAACGATGACGCTTGAGATGGCTGCTCATTGTCATTCTTCGATCCCATGGAAAAACGCCAAGCGCTGAATAAGGCGATCGTCATGGGCGTTTATCCTGAGTCTCTTCCTCACCCCAGCGCGGCAATAACGTGTGTGGAATGTCCAGTTGATCAAGCACCCGGGCCACAATAAAATCAATCAGTTGCGCCACCGTCGCTGGCCGGTAATAGAAACCGGGGTTGGCAGGCAAAATCACGGCGCCAGTGCGGGCCAGTCGGAGCATATTTTCCAGATGAATTATCGAAAGCGGAGTCTCCCGCAGTACCAGAATCAGTTTACGGCCTTCTTTAAGCGTTACGTCAGCAGCCCGCTCCAATAAATTGTCGCTGTTGCCATTAGCGATTGCTGCTAAAGCGCCGGTAGTGCAGGGGCAAACCACCATCCCCTTGGCCAGCGCCGAACCACTAGCCGGCGGTGCCGTCCACTCATCTGGACCAAAGACCCGCAACTGCTCAGGCTGACAACGGTAATGATCAACCAGGACCTGTTGGGTATCGCGAGGACGGGCGGGCAATCGCAGTTCTGTTTCCATACTGATGACAATCTGCGCGGCTTTCGAGATCAATAGCTGAACCGGCCAATCCGCCTCCAGCAGACATTGCAATAATCGTAGACCATAATCGGCCCCTGATGCCCCGGTCATTCCTAAAATAATGGGATGGCGGGCTGGCCATTGGCGCGCTGGTGCATTCTGTTGATCTTGGGTCACTGGCAGATCATCTTACTGTTTGGTTGTGAGTTTTCGCGTTTAGAGCTGCGCCTTCAAATCTAACCCCATTCTGAGTCGGTAACCAGAGTTGTTCGAGATGTTGCTTACTCCTGATGACTCGCTATTGCTGCAATCTCAACTTGAATGCGGGTCGTTTCGTGCTTGATGACGCCCCCCAATAGCCTTTCAGTTGCCTTGACGCCTTCTCAAAAAATCAGCAAGAGCCTTGACTTTTAATTTTTAAGGTCTACACTCCCCGCCCCATGACTAAAAGCTACTGCAACTTCAACCCCTTACTAATCGTCGGTCGGCAACTGCCGACAGCGCTGCCCTGCGCGCTAACAACGATAGATCGGATGCAGACCTGACGAGATTAACAACTCGGAAGGTCTGTCTTAGGCGACCTTCCGAGCCGGAATACCCAACCCCGGTCGGCGGCGAGCCTACCGGGGTTTTTTATGGTCTGCATTTTGGTCTAACGCGCGGCGGAACGATTTTGAAATCCCCGTCGGCACGATTCGAAGTAGCCTTCTCCGCACAGCGGTTCTGGTTCTGGATACCGGACTGACGCGCCAAAGCTACCCATTGCACGGTGTGTATCGGGCGGATGAGAGGTCTTCGAAACTGGGAAAGTAGCTCAATCGGTAGAGCATCTGACTCATAGTCAGGCGGTAGAAGGTTCGAATCCTTCCTTTTTCTCCATGGTAAGCCTAACGGCGAGTGGTTCGACTCCACACTTGAGCAGTACCCCCGGGAGCCACCCCGGTGGGCGCTCGCGTGCCTGACGCTTCGGCGGCAGAAATGCGACCGACCCACAACGCCTGCGCGGTCTTGCACGGCGTGGTTACGAGATGAGCTGAGGTTCAGCCAGCCCAATGCGGCTTGATCAGCATGGATGCGGATCGGCGCAGGCGGTCCGCTGTTCCTTCACTGGCTTCGTACCTGCCGTCCGCTGCACGGGCGTGGGGTGTGCACCCACCCATTTTATTGGGTCAGCAATGTTTCTGAGACTTTTGAGGATCTGCGCAAAATGACAGCGTTTTAAACCTTGGCAGTGGCGGACCAAAACGGTGCCGAATGCAATACGCCACGCTCGCCCCGCCGGATACGGTGGAAACAGGAAGACGACATTTGATGAATCCACAAGGAGTACCGAGATGATTTTAGGTTACAAGCGAATCGTGATTGCCCAAAACGAGCGTGGGCTGCATTTCTATGATCAGCGCTTAATCGCGATCCTGGAACCAGGCATTTACCGTTGGTTTGACCCGCAAAACCGCCACGAGATCCAGCGCTATGACCTGACCATGGCTGAGTTCGAGCACCCGTGGCTGGATGTGCTGTTGCAGAGCGATCAGGCGCTGGTGGAGCGTCATTTTCAGGTGGTGGAAACCAGTGAACAGCAGGTCGGCCTGATTTACAAAAGCGGACGGCTGAGCGGCGTATTACCGCCTGCCACCCGCCGGGTGTATTGGCGCGGGCCGGTCGAGGTGCGGGTTGAATTCATCGACATCGGCAACGATTACACCCTGTCGCGGGCACATGCGGCCTTGTTGGCGCGGCCCGCGGCAGCGCTGTCGAAGAGTGTCGCGGGCCTGGTTCAGGTTGCGGAGGTCGAAGATCATCATCTCGGCTTACTGATAGTCGATGGCGAATTAGTGCGCACCCTGCCGCCGGGTTTACACGCCTTCTGGAAGTTCAATCGCACCATCAAGGTGGAAGCGTTTGATCTGCGCTTACAGACCGTCGAAGTATCCGGTCAGGACATTCTGACCAAGGATAAAGTGAGCTTACGGGTCAATTTGTCAGCGGTTTACCGCATTGCCGATCCGGTGAAGGCGCGGGCTGAACTGGGCAACATGGGCGAATACCTGTACCGGACCTTGCAGTTCGGTTTGCGCCAGACCATCGGTGCCCGCACCCTGGATGTGTTGCTGGGCGATAAGGATGAGTTGGATCAGGAAGTCTGGCGCTATGCCGCCGAGCGGGTGCGCCCGCACGGGTTAGACGTGGAAACGGTGGGCTTGAAGGATGTGATTCTGCCCGGCGAGATGAAGGATATTCTCAACCAAGTGGTGCAAGCCGAAAAGGTAGCGCAGGCCAATGTGATTCGTCGGCGCGAGGAAACCGCCGCGACCCGTTCGTTGCTGAACACCGCCAAGCTCATGGAAGAGAATCCGTTGCTGCTGCGCCTGAAGGAGCTGGAAGCGCTGGAGAAGGTGGTGGATAAAGTCGATCGGCTGACCGTGTTCGGTGGGCTGGAAGGCGTGCTGAAGGATACCGTGCGTATCAACCTGCCGACCCATTGAGGGCAAAAAAAACCCCTCTCCCGGTAGGAGAGGGGCTGAGATACAGGTTTTCCTCTCTGTTTGGGAGAGGGAAATGAACTCACTAAAACTTAGCCAAGATCCTTAATACCCTGGATCAGGCCCGCTGCCACTTTCTGCGCATCGCCGTACACCATCCGGGTGTTATCGGCAAAGAACAGCGCGTTTTCGATACCGGCGAAGCCGACACCTTTACCGCGCTTGATGACCTGCACGTTCTTGGCATGATCGACATTGAGGATCGGCATTCCATAGATCGGGCTGGATTTATCGGTCCGCGCTGCCGGGTTCACCACGTCGTTAGCACCGATTACCAGCGCCACATCGGCGGTCGAAAACTCCTCATTGATTTCTTCCATATCGAAGATCAAGTCATAAGGCACACCCGCTTCGGCCAAGAGCACGTTCATGTGGCCGGGCATCCGACCCGCGACCGGATGAATCGCAAACTTAACCTCAGTACCCCGGTCGATCAGTAGCTTGCTCATTTCCCAGATCTTGTGCTGCGCCTGAGCGACCGCCATGCCATAACCGGGGACGATGATCACCTTGGCCGCATAGGCCATCTGAACGGCTGCGTCTGAGGCTTCCATCGGCTTGAGACTGCCAGTGACCGCCTGCGCTTCGCCACTGCCCAGGGCTGCCCAGTTACTAAACAGCACGTTGGCGACCGAACGATTCATAGCCTTCGCCATCATCAGCGTCAACAGCGTACCGGACGAACCGACAATGATACCGGCGATAATCATCGCCGAATTGCCGAGCACGTAACCTTCCAACGCCACTGCCAAACCGGTAAAGGCATTAAACAGCGAGATCACCACCGGCATATCGGCACCGCCAATCGGCAACGCCATCATCGCACCAAAGGCCAGCGCCAGGACGAAGAACACGGTAATCAGACCCGCGTTAGAGCTGTGAGAAATGGCGACAATCAGACCGATCAGCACTGCACCCGCAAAAACCGCCGCATTGACCATCTGCTGGCCGGAGAAGCGGAACTTGGCGTCATCCTTAAAGAATTTCAGCTCTTGCAACTTGCCAAAGGCGACTACAGAGCCGGAGAACGACACCGCGCCAATCAACGCCCCCGCCACCGCCATGATCAAGGTGGCGGTACTCGGCGCATGAGCCTTATCTGAATGATTCTTGATCAGTTCGACTGCCGCAATCGCCGCTGCCGCACCGCCGCCCATCCCGTTATAGATGGCGATCATCTGCGGCATGGCGGTCATCGCCACTTTCTTCGCGCCATACCAGGCAATGGCACCGCCAACGGCGATAGCGATGATCATCAGCATATAATTACTGTTGATCTGCGGATGGATGAAGGTGACGACTGTCGCCACCACCATGCCATACCCGGCCCAGAGAATACCGCTGCGGGCCGTGGTTGGATGAGACATCCGCTTTAAGCCGATGATGAACAGTACCGCCGCCACGAAATAGATGGTTTCAATCAAATAACCCATGGCTTACTTCTCCTGACCCTTGCTGCTCTTGAACATTTCCAGCATACGCTCGGTGACAAAGAAGCCACCCACCGCATTGCCCGCGCCCATCAACACAGCAATGAAGCCCCAAAACTGCTCGGTGCCGGTTTGCGCCTGGCCCAGTGCGACCATCGCCCCGACCAGCACGATACCGTGCACGAAGTTGGTGCCTGACATCAGCGGGGTGTGCAGGATGACGGGCACTTTACCGATGATTTCATAGCCGAGAAAACCGGCCAGCATCAGGATATAGATCGGAGAGAAAAACTCGACGACTTGTTTCATGATTTCCATAAGGCTTCTCCGATGGGAAGGTTAGACCAGCTTGGCGGTCGGTTCGTGGACGATCTTGCCATCGCGGGTCAATGCGCTCTTGGCAATCACCTCATCGTCCCAGTCCAGATTCATATTGCCGTCTTTGATCATCGGCGACAGGAAATTGAACAAGTTCTTGGCGTACATTTCGCTAGCCGGAACCGGGAAGCTGCTGGGGATGTTAAGCGGTCCGGCGATGATGACGCCGTTATGCTCGTAGGTCTCGCCAGGCTTAGTCAGCTCACAATTACCGCCGGATTCAGCCGCCAAATCGACAATGACCGCGCCTTTCTTCATGCCTTCTACCATCGCCGTGGTGATGATCTTGGGCGCGGCGCGACCCGGAACGGCGGCGGTGGAAATCACGGCGTTAGCGGCGGCGATGTGCTTGGCCAGTACGTCGGCTTGCTTTTGCTTTTCTTCCGCTGTCAGCTCACGGGCATAACCGCCCTCGCTGGCAGCGTTGACGCCGGTGTCGATCATCTTGCCACCGAGCGATTCGATTTCCTGCCGGGCGGCCGGGCGCACGTCATAGGCTTCGACCATTGCACCGAGACGACGGCAGGTGGCAATCGCCTGTAACCCAGCCACACCGGCACCAATAATCACGACCTTGGATGGGCGAATGGTACCTGCCGCCGTGGTCAGCATCGGGAAGAAGCCGCTGGATAAGTTAGCGGCCAGCAAGGCTACTTTGTAACCGGAAACCGCCGCTTGCGAGGACAGCACGTCCATCGACTGGGCGCGGGAGATACGCGGAATCAGTTCCATGGCAAAGCTGGTGATTTTCTTGTCACGCAGCCGCTTGACCAGATCCAGATTACGATGCGGCATTAGCACCGCCAGCAAGGTCGAGCCATCCTTCATCAGCTCCACTTCTTCCAGCGTGGGCCCTTGCACCTTGAAGACCACATCGGCCTCGGCATATAAGGCTTTGGCGTCGTCCATCAGCCGACAGTTTTTATAAGCTTCATCAGCGAAAAAAGCGCTACCGCCGGCGCCTTTTTCCACTAACAGCTCTGCGCCGAGCTTGGCGAAACGCTCGGCCATGGTCGGGTCGAGGGCGACCCGGCGTTCCCCCGAAACGGTCTCTTTCGGGACGGCCATACGAACAGGCATGATGTTGTCCTCCTGATTTTGTTATCGCTACCGGACTACCCGCCTTAGCCGGAAATTAAGGACGAAAAAAGGCTCTAAAAAGCCTATTGAAGACGTTGGGTTTATGATGGGTACGCACGTCAGCGACGGGGAGCGCGCGACACTGTTAAAATAGTAGCTTAGACTTGAGGTCGCTGAAAGGTGATGGGCGAAATAAGCCCATCGGGCAAGGCGAGCAGCTTCAGTTCGGCAGGCGATTTTTTGTATTGTCAACGTCTGTTCACATGAACTGACGAGAATAAGCAAACCCAGATTAAGGAACGAGTGTAGGTGGTTTATGTACGGGTTGGAGCAACAGGTTTTGCATACGGATGTTACAGGGATGCCCCTGGAATGGATTGATTACCAGCAAGCGGTTCGTTTGTATTACGCCGATCAGGTGGCCTATACCTGCGGTATCGTGCTGTATACCGTTCGCGGGGGAATCAGCGCCCGCAGCGGTTGCCGAAGCGCTATCTCAGTCAATTCGATCATCGCCACGCAAGGCGGTGCGTATGCGCGGTTGCGCGCTGGTGACGATTATGCGCCGCCTCTGTCCAACGCCTCGTTGTTTCGGCGCGATTGCAATACCTGTCTCTACTGCGGTGAGAGTTTTGCGGTGCGCGATTTGTCACGCGATCACGTTCGGCCGCTGGTCCAAGGTGGGCTTGATCGCTGGAACAATGTCGTCACGGCCTGTAAGCCGTGCAATCACCACAAAGGCGGCAAGACGCCAGAGCAAGCGGGGATGCAATTGCTGGCGATTCCCTTTACGCCCAATCATGCCGAATATGTCTATGTGCAAGGCAAGCGAGTGCTGGCTGATCAGATGGATTTCCTGCGCGCCCACTTCCCACGGTCCAGCCCGTTGCACCAGCGGCTGGCGCGTTTGTCTTGAAGCGGGCGATGATGGGCGCTGATTCTGGTGTGGCTTTCACGCCGCTTACTCTCCAGGCGGGTTTGTTGCTGGACTTGGCCATGATCCAGGTCTGGGGTTGGGCGGACGAGCCGCTAGCCTTACCGGCGGGAATGACGGCTTATGGGATGGTGACCGCCGGTCAGGCTCGGTTAACTGACGTTGAAACCGGTCCCTTTCCCTTGGCGGCCGGGGCGTTTTTTGTCGTTCCAGACGGTGGAACGATCAGCGGCGGCAGCGGTTTGGTGATTACCGTATCCGGCTATCGCGGCTTGCGACAGATTGGCGGCCCGTTGGAGACTACCGGGCGGCTGCGCTACATCGATGGCTGTAGCGATACGCTGCTGGTCTGCCCGCCGCGTGTCGGTGAGCCTTGCTTAAATCATCTGCATATCCCGCCGCATACCGATCAAACTCCGCACACCCATCCGTCGGTACGCATCGGAGTGATTCTGCGCGGAGCTGGCGAGTGCCGCACGCCCGATGGCGTCTACCCCTTACAGCCGGGCATGGGCTGGTATATTCCGACCGGCTGTCTACATTCCTTCTTTACCGAAGATCAACCGTTGGATGTAATCGCCTGGCATCCCGACAGTGATTTCGGGCCGCGCGATGACGATCATCCGATGATCAATCGCACCGTCATTCCGCCAGGCTGACCTGCGCTTTTTCCACAGATGACCGTTCCCGAAGGGGCGGCGCTGGATGAGACGGCAGCGGCATTTCCACCATCTGTTCGTACCACAGTAAAAAAGTCATCAGCATCCAAAGCTTCAGCCCATGTCGTAAACCGGGTACGCCTTCCATGTCGTAATTAAGCAGCCGCTTGACGTAATCGGAGTTGAACAAGCCCGATCTTTTCAGATTCCGGGGCGACAGCAGTTTTTCCCCATAGCGGCGCAATTCGCCCTGAAACCAAAACCGTACCGGCACCATCATCCCGGATTTGGGGCGGGCGATGATCGGTTCCGGGACCCAATCCCGCACCGCGTTTTTGAGTACGCTTTTTTCGACGGCACCTTCCAGCTTGGTGCGGGCCGGACATCGCATACTCGCTTCAATGATCCGGCGCGAGAACAGCGGTGGCAGCGCGAGCACCCCATTGGCCGCCGTCATTTTCTCCACCTTGACCAGAATCAGATTCGCGCCCTTAAGCCGGATATTCATGGCCATCAGCTTATTGACGAAATCGCGCGGTTGCTCAGTCTGAAAAAACGGCTCCAGCAGACTGATCATGGCCTCATCGCCGCCGGTTTCGCGCAGCAGGGTCGGGTCCAGCAAAACCGCCAAATCTTGATAACAGCGCTGAAAGGCCCGGAGATAATTGCGTTCCAGCCAGCCGGTGGCCGGTTCACCGGGCAGTGGGCCATAGAGACGTGCCAGTAGCATCGGCAGGTTTTTCGGTCCGCCGAAACAAGGATCGCCGCCCTCGCCGTTCAGGACCACATCAGCAGTCTGCGCCGCTGCCTGCGCCAGCAGATAATTAGGCATCGTCACCGGATCGCCGATAGGATCATCCAACCGCCAGATGATCTCGCGCAGTTGTTCGACAAAACTGTGGGGGCGCACTTCTAGCCAATGATGCTCGGTACGATAGCGATCCACCATCAATTGGATAAAGTCGTTCTCCCGCGCGTATTCCGCGCCGAAGTGAACTGAGAAGGTAGGAAAGCGTGTCTCTGGACGCTGTTGGGCCGCTATCGCCAGAACTGAACTGGAGTCAATACCGCCGGATAGGAACACAGCGGGGGGGCATTTTGGGCTGAGCGCCAGACATTCAGCGACGGATTGCTCCAGGGCGGTGCGTACCAATGCCGTATAGTCTTCCGCTAAGCGCGGCGTTTCTTCCTCCAATTCTTCAAAGCGAAAATGCCGTCGGATGTCAACCTGGCCCCGGTGAAAGCGCAAAATGCAGCCAGGCTGCAATTCCTCGACATGCTCAAACATCGTGCCCGCACCCGGCACGAAGCTAAAGCTTAGATATTCCGGCAGCGCACCGACCCGCAGCCGCCGCGCAACCGTGGGGTCAGCAAATAGGGCTTTAATCTCGCTGGCGAACAGCAGGCGGCCCTGACTGAGCGTCCAGTACAGCACCTTAACACCCGCCGCATCACGCACCAGGTAAAAGCCGTCATCCCGCTGCAAAGCCAGCACAAAAGCACCGGTCAAGGCGGCCAGCGCCGTTTCGACGGTCGACTGTTGCGTCAGCGTCGCCAGGCGTTGCGCCGGTGATCTGTGATCATCAAACAACGCGCCACCATAACCCAGTGCCGTTTGCCCGCAGTGCGCTACTTGGCTGGGTTGATTCCAGGCCGCCAAGCCGTGACCGATTTCGACCGTCGCGCCGCTCGCAGTTTTAGCCGCAACCCGTTCCCAACCAAGCAGGCAGCGATGTGCTAATAATGCGGCCATCCGCTCCAGCAGGCCGTCGTTGTACGGGCCGCCACAGTAACCAAATAAACAAGCCATCAGATACTCTTGTAGGAATGCGAAGATCAACCGAAATCATCGCCGCCAAAATCACCGCCACTTGAATCACCGCCACTTGAATCACCTGACGCAGGCGGTGTTGGCAGGAGCAATGCGCCGCCCAGCAAAGCCGCGCCGATCAGGCTCAATGAGGCTTTCGGCCCCAGGCAATCCAGCGGCATCCGATAGCGGCCACTGAGCATTTTGGTTACATCGGCACTCAGGCGGCCTTTGTGCCGGGGATTGGCGGGCAACCAAGGTAAGCGACCGGCGTTCTGGAGCGTCTGTTTGGAAAGGCCCAGATCCACGAGTTTCTGTCCAGCCAGACACCAGTTCGGATCACTGGATAGCTGGGCTTTAAGATTAAAACCGGTCAACGAAGCATCATGCAGCAATTGTACCGGCGTCTGGGGATGCTGGCGAAGAAAGGCACGGCAGGCGTCCAGTACCCGCTGCGGGTAACCGGAACGACTCAGCACAGCGGTTTTATGGCTCAGATGAAAACGATTGCGCACCAGCAAATCCACCCACTCGTCACGCTCGACAATCAAAATTCGCTCTGGTGCGTAGTCTTCACCATACGGCTGCTCTGCGGTGGCTTGCTGGAGAAACGCCTTTCCATCCGCCAATTCCGTAATAGGGTGTGCTTGGTGGTAGCGCTGCACGAGCTTGCGTGCTTTGGCAAGCGGCAGGTGGGTTTTGCGCCGCTGGCTGCCCCAGATCATCCAAATCAAGATAATGCCATAGATCACCCCACTGACAGCCCATCCGATTGCAATCCCAAAAATAGCTAAAGGAATAGCGCTAATAACCAATCCAATGATCATTTCCTTGGTCGCTGAACGACGCCAGTACCGGCAAATTTCCAGCAACAACTGGGTTTCGGTAAATGCGTACTGTCCGCTGTCAGACAGCCGCTTGATGATCTGCCGCAGCCCGTGATCGCTCAGGCCATCGCTTTTCTTTCGCAAGACAAATTGATAGCTACACTTGCCGCAGCGCGTGCCATCACGGTATTTCTGATTATGGTTGCATTCAGGACAACGCATTAGCTCGTTCTCCAGTAACAGGATGATCGGGAAACAAGAGTCGGGTTGCTATAGAGTGTATGCGGCCAATGTTTCACGTGGAACATTGAATGTTGGTTTCACGTGGAACATTTTGATCATGGTTTCACGTGAAACATTGATTAAATATTGGCTTTTAAAACCTTGAGCGCAAGATGAATCCGACCCGTGTGCCGGACTATACTTGCACGCTTGTTTTTTATTACAAGAACCTATTGAACTGCTCGTTGACCGTTTCTGCGGATTTTGGAGGCGCCTGTGCGCGACGTTTCGACATTTCAGGGGCTGATTCTGGCCTTGCAAGAGTATTGGGCCTGTCAAGGCTGCGTGCTGCTGCAACCTTATGACATGGAAGTCGGTGCGGGTACTTTTCACCCCGCGACCTTTTTGCGCGCCATCGGCCCAGAGCCTTGGAGCGCCGCCTACGTGCAACCCTCGCGCCGTCCCACGGATGGCCGCTACGGCGAGAATCCAAACCGCCTCCAGCACTATTATCAATACCAGGTCGTTATCAAACCCTCGCCTTTGGATTTGCAAGAGCTGTATCTGAATTCCTTGCGGGAGCTGGGTCTTGATCCGCTTATCCACGATATTCGTTTTGTAGAAGATAATTGGGAATCGCCGACCTTGGGCGCTTGGGGGCTGGGTTGGGAGGTCTGGCTGAATGGCATGGAAATTACCCAGTTCACTTATTTTCAGCAAGTCGGCGGTTTGGATTGCAAACCGGTTACCGGTGAGATTACTTATGGTCTAGAACGGATTGCAATGTACCTGCAAAGCGTGGAAAGCGTGTTTGATTTATGCTGGACCGATGGGCCACTGGGTCGGGTGACTTACGGCGACGTGTTTCATCAAAATGAAGTGGAAATGTCGACTTACAATTTCGAACACGCGGATACCGCCGCGCTGTTTGGCTGGTTTGATACCTGCGAAGCCGAAAGCACCCGCCTGATCGCCCTTGGCTTACCCCTGCCCGCTTACGAGATGACGTTAAAAGCCTCGCACACCTTCAATCTGCTGGACGCCCGCAAGGCGATTTCCGTCACCGAGCGTCAGCGCTATATCCTGCGGGTGCGCACCTTGGCGCGCGCGGTGGCGCAAGCCTATTACGACGCCCGCGCCGCGCGCGGCTTCCCCATGTGCGCTCGGCAAACGGCAGCCCGTAAGGAGGCTGCTCATGTCTGAGGTCCGCGACTTACTGATTGAAATCGGTACTGAGGAACTGCCGCCTAAAGCGCTGGCAGATCTGGCCCTAGCCTTTGAAACAGGTATTAGTGAGGGTTTAGCAAAAGCGGGTTTGACCCATGAGGGGATTAAGCGTTTCGCCACGCCGCGTCGTTTGGCGGTGTTGATTAAGCGCTTACCCATCCAACAGGCCGACCGCCAATTGGAGCGACGCGGACCCGCGTTAAGCGCCGCTTTTGGTGCCGATGGTCGGCCAACCAAAGCAGCTGAGGGTTTCGCTCGCTCCTGCGGCATCAATGTGGCTGATCTACAGCGTTTGGAAACCGATAAAGGGGCCTGGCTGATTCATGTCAGCACCGAAGCGGGCGCAGCGACCGCTGACTTGATTGCTGGCATCGTCGAAGCCGCGCTTGCCGCCTTACCGATTCCCAAACGAATGCGCTGGGGTGATCGTGATGAAGAATTTGTCCGGCCGGTGCATTGGGTTGTGCTGCTGTTTGGCGATGCGGTGATTCCCGCCCGTATTATGGGTGTGAAGGCAGGCCGGGAAACACGCGGTCATCGCTTCCATCATCCAGAAGCCATTCGCCTGACTGCTCCCGCCAACTATGCTCAGCAACTGGCCGCTGAAGGCAAGGTGATTGCTGATTTCACCGAACGGCGCGAACGAGTACGCGCCCAGGCCGAAGCGGTTGCTGCCCGGTTGCAGGGCGCGGCGGTGATCAAACCGGCCTTGCTGGATGAAGTAACGGCGTTAGTGGAATGGCCCGTGGCTTTGGCGGGTAACTTCGAGCCGCGCTTTCTTGAGGTGCCTTCCGAAGCGCTGATCAGCACGATGCAGGACAACCAGCGCTATTTTCCGGTGGTGGATGCCAACGGTAAACTGCTGCCGCATTTCATCACCATGACGAACCTGGAAAGCCACGATCCCGCTCAAGTTCGCGCTGGCAATGAACGGGTTATCCGGCCACGATTCAGCGACGCTGAATTTTTCTGGAATCAGGATCGCAAACAACCTCTGGCCAACCAGCGGGAGGCGCTTAAGCAGGTCGTGTTTCAGCAGCGCCTGGGCAGCTTAGCTGACAAGAGCGCACGGGTTGCGACGCAGGCGCGGTTTATTGCTGAGCAAATCGGTGGCAATCCCGAATGGGCCGAGCGAGCGGCGCAGTTAGCCAAGTGCGATCTGTTGACCCAAATGGTGCAGGAATTCCCGGAACTGCAAGGCATCATGGGTCGCTACTACGCGCTCAATGATCAGGAAGCCGCCGAAGTCGCCCAGGCCCAGGAAGAACAATACCTGCCACGCTTTGCCGGTGATCGTTTGCCAGCGACGGCTACGGGACGCGCACTGGCGCTAGCGGATCGCCTGGATAATCTGATCGGCATTTTCGCCATCGGCCAGCCGCCTTCCGGGGCCAAGGACCCGTTTGGCTTGCGTCGCGCCGCCTTAGGCGTCTTGCGGATCTTGATCGAGGGTCAAATCGATTTGGACTTGCGCGAGGCGCTCCAGCGCAGTGCGGCGACTTTCCAGCCTACGCTAAACGCTGATCAGGTTGTTGCAAGCGTCTTTGAATTTATCATGGAACGGCTGCGGGCCTATTATCTGGATCAGGGGGTGCGCGCTGACAGTTTCGAGGCGGTGCTGGAATGCCAACCGACCCGGCCCCTGGATTTTAACCGGCGCGTGCGAGCCGTCAGCGCTTTTCGCGAGCGGCCGGAAGCGGCTAGCCTTGCGGCTGCTAATAAGCGGATTCGCAATATTCTGAAAAAAATAGAGGCTGCTCCACAGTCCCAGGTCGAAGCCGATTTGCTGCGCGAGCAAGCCGAGCGGACATTAGCGGAGCGCTTGGCCGCGCTTTCCACTGAGGTTGCGCCGCTGATGGAGCGTGGGCTTTATGGCGATGCACTGAACCGCTTGGCTCACCTGCGCGAACCGGTTGATGCGTTCTTTGACCAGGTTTTGGTGATGGCGGAAGACGCGGCGTTGCGCGATAACCGAATCGCTTTATTGAACCAGCTCAGTGGACTGTTTCTGCGGGTGGCAGATTTTTCGCGTTTGCAAGATTAACAGGGGCGTGAAGGTTTCACGTGGAACATGGGTGCCGCCGCCACGCTACACCGGCGGCGGGCCAGGCCAAATAGCTGAATGAACGACTGAATGTCTCCTACAAAATTGATCATTCTGGATCGGGATGGGGTTATCAACGAAGATTCTGATGCGTTCATCAAATCGCCCGATGAGTGGTTGCCGCTGGCCGGGAGTCTGGAAGCGATTGCCCGACTCAACCATCAAGGCTATCGGGTGGTGGTCGCTACCAATCAATCCGGCGTCGGTCGAGGGCTGTTCGATCTGGAGTCTTTAAACCGGATTCATCGCAAAATGTACAAGCTGGTGCAAGAGGCGGGCGGCACAATTGAGGCGGTGTTCTTTTGCCCTGATGTGGACGAAGCCCACCCCTACCGTAAACCTAATCCGGGCATGTTGGTCGAAATCGGCCAACGCTTAAAATGCAACTTGCAGGGCGTGCCGGTCGTCGGCGACAGCGTGCGCGATATCCGGGCTGCCAGGGCAGCTAATGCGTGGCCGCTGCTGGTTCGAACCGGTAAGGGCACCCGAACATTGTCGCGAGATCGAGAGGTCTGCGCCAATGTGCCGGTATTCGACGACCTGGCGGCGGTAGCCGATTTCCTCATTGCCCGCGATTCATGACCTCTGGCGCACCGTTTATGCCGACATCTGTCGATTTTCTGGTCAAAGCAGGCCGCTTTATCCGGTCTTTACTGTTTTCGTTAGGGATGCTGGTGTCTATAGCGCTCTTTGCTCCTTTGGTGGTACTGGGGTTTTTTCTCCCCTTCCGCCAGCGCTACGGCATATCACAGGTCTGGGCCGCCTTTAACATCAGGTGGCTACGGATCACCTGTGGGATCGATTATCACGTGAGCGGTGCTGAGCATATTCCTGATCGACCGGTGGTCGTGATGGCCAAACACCAATCGACCTGGGAAACGCTTTTTCTGAACCAGTATTTGCCGCCGCTGTCTTGGGTGGTTAAGCGCGAACTATTATGGTTGCCACTGTTTGGCTGGGCGTTGGCGGCTTTGCGGCCTATCGCAATCAATCGGCAGTCAGGCCGCTTGGCGGTCAAGCAAGTCATTCGACAGGGGGTGAACTATTTAAGCCAGGGCCAATGGGTTTTGATTTTTCCCGAAGGAACCCGCACCGCGCCGGGGACTCGTAACCGCTATGGTTTGGGTGGAGCAGTATTAGCCAGGCAAAGCGGTTGCCCGATTCTTCCCGTCGCCCTCAACGCAGGGGAGTTCTGGCCCAGGCGCGGATTCATCAAGCACCCTGGCACCGTCCAGGTAGTCTTTGGACCTTTGCTGGAAAGCGTCGATCAGTCACCGCAAGAATTGATCCGGCAAGTCGAAGATTGGATCGAGAGCCACATGCGGCTGATCAGCACAGTTCCTGCACCATCGCCAAACCCAGTCACGGGCCAACCCGAATCATCCTAGGAGCGCTATCCATGGCCTTCGCCAGCGGCGAGCATACTGTCAAACGCTTTGATAAGGAAATTCACCAATTGGTGGATTTGGTGCTGGAAATGGGCCGGACTGTGGAGTCGCAAGTCAGCCGAGCGGTCACCGTGTTCCGAACAGGCGATCTCGAAGCGGCTCAGAAGGTGATCGCCGGGGATCAGGCGGTCAATCGTTGGGATATGGAGATCGACCGCAACTGTGTTCGCCTGCTCAGTCGCCGCCAGCCGATGAGTACCGACCTACGGATGGTGATGGCGCTCAATAAAGCGGTCAATGATCTGGAACGGATTGGCGACGAAGCCAAAGCGATTGCCGAAAGAACGCTGTCCATTTATGAACGTGGCGTTCGTCCACAAGAGGCAATTTCATTGGAGATGGAACGGCTGGCCTTCATCGCCGATCAGCGTGTCCAACAGGCGCTCGATAGTTTCGCCCGGCTGGACATCAAGCAAGCCTGGGCGCTGGTTCAGAGTGATGAATCCGATGGGGTATTTGAGGACATCATGCGCTCGCTCAGCACCTACGCGATGGACGGTGAACTGCCGATTGGCGCTGTGATCGACATTGCACTGGCGTTAAAAGCCTTACAGCGTGTATCCGAGCGAGCGCGGAACCTGGCTGAATACGTGATTTACATCGTCGAAGGACAAGATGTCCGTCACAAGATTTAAGGCGCTTGGCTGGCTGATGGCACCCTTTAGCAGCCAGCCGTTTAAAGCGCATCCGGTCAACAGCAACCAGGTTCCCCCCTGGTCGGCTAGGGCTTCAGCTCAAAGATGATGTTCACACTGGCGCGAATGCCGATAGCGCCCAGCGCGATGGTTTGATTTTGCTCACCCGCCCCGGCTGGGGCATCGTGTGCGACGTTTTGCATCATCACCTGGCTGCGCCCATAGCCCCGACCTCCCCAACTCGACCCGTGATACCAGGTATCGGTGCTGTTTTCACTCACTTGAAGCGGTGCGCCGATAGACTGACCCAAAACCGCCGCCATCTTATCCGCTTTTTCCTTGGCCGCCTTCAGCGCGAGTTCCCGCGCCTGCTCGCGGTATTTCTTTAACTCCGTTGTTTCGTAATCGACGCCATGAATGTAGTTAACGCCCGCTTGCAAAGCCTGGACGATTAAGTCCTCCACTTTAGCAACATCGGTTAGCGTCACAACAATAGAGTTTCGAACAAAATACCCGACAAAGCCTTCGCTGGGATCGCCATTTTTCCAGCGCGGCTCGATTGACAGATTATCGGTCTGTACATCCTTTTCCGGTACGTTCAAATCCTGGGTTAGGGCAAGCACCTTCTTAAGGATGTCGTTGCTCTTTTGCTTGGCATTGACGATGTTGGCGTCTTGGGTTTCGATGCCAAATTGAATGACGATCTTATCCGGTTTAACGTTGACCACTGCATCGCCATTGACTGTGATCTTGGGCTGATCAGGAGGCAAGTTGGTCGGTTGACCCTCGACCATACCGCTTAACGCGAGAAGTGGGATCGACACCCACATGGACTTTTTGCTCATATCAGAATGTTCCTTTGCAGATCAGGGACAGCATCGTACAGGGTGAGGCGCATTTTACCCATTGCCAAACGTCATGCCGCCCCGCTCTGCCTCAGTAGCATTGGCGCGAAATGTAGCGAACAGTTCACGCCCCAGACCGTGATGATAGTGGCTCAAGTCCACTGTTTCGGCCTGACGCGCCGCCCACTCGGCCTGCGGGACGCGCACCGTGAGAATGCCCTGTTCACCATCCAGCACGATGACATCGCCATTTCTGACTTTAGCTAACGCACCGCCCGCCAGACATTCCGGCGTGACATGAATCGCCGCTGGCACCTTGCCGGAAGCGCCCGACATCCGACCATCAGTGACCAGCGCCACCCGAAAGCCTTCATCCTGCAATACCCCCAGCGGTGGGGTCAGCTTGTGCAATTCCGGCATCCCATTGGCACGTGGTCCCTGATAGCGCACCACGGCAACAAAATCACGTTGTAGCTCGCCCCGTTCAAAAGCAGCCATCAATTCATTCTGATCGTTAAAGACAATGGCTGGGGCTTCCACCACCCGGTTTTCCGGCTTGACGGCTGAAGTCTTGATGACGGCACGACCCAGGTTGCCATTCAGCACCTTAAGGCCACCGTCTGGGCTGAAGGGTCGCGTCACTGGCCGTAGAATGTCCTCATCGCCGCTCTGGGGTGGCGCTGGACGCCAGTCCAGAACCCCCGCGTTGAAATACGGCTCCTGCCGATAAGGGGCCAAGCCTTCACCAGCGACGGTGAGAGTATCACCATGCACTAGTCCGGCATCCAGCAGTTCGCCGATAAGGAAACCCATGCCACCGGCGGCGTGGAATTGATTTACGTCGGCCTTACCGTTGGGGTACACCCTGGCCAGTAGCGGGATGACAGCGGACAAGTCACTGAAGTCGTCCCAGTTGATGCTGATACCGGCGGCATACGCCATCGCCACCAAATGCAAGGTGTGATTGGTCGAGCCACCGGTTGCCAGCAGGCCGACAATGCCGTTGACCACCGCGCGTTCATCAACGACGCGCCCGACCGGAATGTAGTCAGCGCCCAGCGCGGTGATGTTCGCTACCCGCTTCGCCGCTGCCTGAGTCAGGGCATCGCGTAGCGGCGTGTTGGGCGGAACGAAGGCCGCACCGGGCAGATGCAGCCCCATGATTTCCATCAGCATTTGATTCGAATTGGCGGTACCGTAAAAGGTGCAGGTACCCGGCGCATGATACGACTGCGATTCGGATTCCAGCAGCGCATCACGACCGACCTTGCCTTCAGCATACAACTGGCGGATTTTGGCTTTCTCGGCATTTGGCAGGCCGGAGGGCATCGGTCCACCGGGCACGAAAATCGCCGGTAAATGGCCAAAGTGCAGCGCCCCGATGACCAGCCCCGGCACGATTTTGTCGCAGACGCCAAGACACAGCACGGCATCGAAGGTGTCATGCGACAGCGCCACGGCCGTCGCCATCGCAATCACATCGCGCGAGAATAACGACAGCTCCATCCCCGGCTGCCCCTGGGTCACGCCGTCACACATGGCCGGTACGCCACCGGCAAACTGCGCCACTGCTCCCGCCTCCCGCGCCGCTTGCTTAATCAGCGCCGGGAATCGCTCTAGCGGTTGATGGGCGGAGAGCATGTCGTTGTAGGAAGAGACAATAGCAATATTGGGCCAACGGGACTCGCGTAACACCGCTTTATCGTCCGGTGGTGAAGCGGCAAAGGCATGGGCCAGATTGGTGCATCCCAGCCCTTTGCGTACCGGGCCGTTAGTCCGCGCCTGCTCAATGCGGCTTAAATACGTCGCGCGCGTGTCGGCGCTGCGTTGGCGGATACGCTCAGTGACGGCGGCGATGATGGGATGAACGGCCATTATTTCTTCTCCTCTTTCAGGGGGGCTGGCGCAACGCCGCCGGTTTTCGAGCCAACGGCGGCCATCTCGCGCTGGAAGGCGGCAATCGCGTTGTATTCCGCTTCGAGTTTGCCCGGAATCGCCAGATAAATCGGCAATAGTTGTTGATAAATCGCCACGTTGCTGGCAATGGGCGTATGGCGATGGGTTGCGCCCACCATCTCGCCGACGGCGTGAAGTGAATTGATTCGGCCTAACGCATACAGTGCCAACACCGCTGCGCCGAGACAGGAACTTTCGAAGCTTTCCGGCACCACGACCTCACGGTTGAAAATGTCGGCCAACAATTGCCGCCACAAGCCGGAGCGGGCAAAGCCGCCGGTGGCTTTGAGAGTCTGGGTGGGGCCAATCAAGGCCTCGACCGCCGGCAAAATGCTGTAGAGGTTGAAAATGACCCCTTCCAGCACCGCGCGAATCAGGTGCTCTTGCCGATGGTGCATCGCCAGCCCAAAGAACGAGCCGCGTAGATTAGCGTTCCATAGCGGCGCACGTTCCCCGGCCAGATAAGGATGAAACAGCAAGCCTTCCGCACCGGGCGCAACCCGTTCGGCAATGCGGGTCAGCACGTCATAGGGATCAATCCCCAAGCGCTTGGCGGTTTCCACCACGGATGCCGCCAGTTCATCGCGCACCCAGCGGAACACGATGCCGCCATTGTTGACCGGCCCGCCGATCACCCAATGCTGATCAGTCAAGGCATAACAGAAGGTGCGCCCGGACGGATCCGTCAGCGGACGGTCCACCACTGCCCGCATGGCACCGCTGGTGCCGATAGTGATAGCCACTTCACCCGGCCCGATGGCATTAACGCCAAGATTAGACAACACACCGTCGTTTGCGCCGATCACGAAGGGCGTGGTGACGAGCAAGCCCAGCTCCCGCGCCAGAGCCGGTTCTAACCCGGACAGATGGAAGGTGGTCGGCACCGGTTGCGACAATTGCTCGGCAGTAATCCCCGCTAATTCCAGCGCCCCAGCATCCCAGCTCAATTGCGCCAGATTGAATAAACCGGTCGCCGAGGCGATGGAGTAATCCACCAGGTAACGCCTGAACAAGCGGAAGAAGACGTATTCCTTGATGCCGATGAAACGCACGGCGCGGGCGAACAGCTCCGGTTGTTCGCGTCGCAGCCAGACCAACTTGGCCAACGGCGACATCGGGTGAATGGGCGTACCGGTGCGCTGATAAATCGCCAGTCCGTTCCAGTCGGTTTTAATCCGCTCAGCCCACTCGGTGGCTCGACTGTCCGCCCAAGTGATACTGTGGGTGAGCGGCTTGCCTGCGCCATCCACCGCAATCAGGCTGTGCATGGCGGCGCTGAATGAGATGCCAATCACCTCCTCCGGCGCGGCCTGCGCTTTGCGGTTCACTTCCCGAATCACCGTCAGCACGGCGGCATAAATTTCATCCGGGTCCTGCTCCGCTGCCGTCGGCATCGGGGTCAGCAGCGGATAGTCGACCGCGTGATGGGCCATTACCTTGCCATGAGAGTTGAAGGCGACCGCCTTGGTACTGGTGGTCCCAATATCGACGCCGATGATAATTGCGGTTTGGTTGCTCATATACGCCTCTTCCCAAGCAGTAACCTAGAAGAAGAACAGACTAAGGAGGAATACGACGGCGAAGCCGACCAAGGCGATCAAGGTTTCCATCACCGTCCAAGAGCGCAGGGTGTCTTTCACGTCAAGGCCGAAATAGCGGTTAACCAGCCAAAAACCAGAATCATTCACATGTGAGAGGATGGTTGCGCCAGCAGCGATAGAGATCACCAGTAATCCCAGAATCGGACCTTGCAGATTGAGGGTGGTCACCAGCGGTGCAATCAGGCCAGCCGCGGTAATCATGGCGACAGTGGCCGAGCCTTGTGCCACCCGCACCAGCGCAGCGATCACAAACGCTAGGACGATGGGCGGCAGTGGCGAACCAGCCATCATATCGCCCAGCACCTTACCGACACCGGAGTCGATCAGAATTTGCTTAAACACACCGCCCGCACCGGTCACCAGAATGATAATGCCCGCGGGTTCCAAGGCTTTAGTGGCAATATTTTGCACTTCATCACGGCTCAGGCCGCGCCGGGTACCCAGCAATGTGAAAGCCAGCAGGGTGGCAATCAACAGCGCAACAAAGGGATGGCCGAGAAATCCGAGCACGATCCGAATCGGGTCTTCTTTATCCAACAGCACGTTGGTGACCGTGTTGACTAGAATCAGAACCAACGGCACCAGAATAATTCCGGCTACGGTCAGGAACGACGGCAGGTCCCGACCGGGTTCTTTGGGAGTCATCTGCATGTAATCGGGTACGCCAACATGGATGCGTTGGGCGATCCAGCGCCCAAACAAAGGACCGGCGACGATCATGGCGGGGATGCCTGCCAGCGCACCGAACAGAATCACCCAGCCCAAATCAGCGCCTAGCAGGTTCGCCACCGCGATGGGGCCTGGTGTGGGTGGTACAAAGCTGTGAGTCACCGCCAGTCCAGCCAGCAACGGGATACCGTAGTAAAGCAGCGAGCGACCGGTTTTCTGCGCCAAGCCATAAACCAATGGCACCAAGATAATGAAACCCACATCGAAGAACACCGGAATGGCGACCAAGAAGCCGGTCAGTCCAAGCGACCATTGTGCTTTATCTTCGCCGAAGCGTTGCAGCAGCGTTTGTGCAAGCCGGTCGGCCCCACCGGAGACTTCTAGCATCTGGCCGAACATCGCGCCCAGTCCGACCACAACGGCGACGAACCCCAAGGTGCCGCCCATGCCTTTTTCAATGGATTTGATGACTTCAGACAGCGGCATCCCGGCGGCTACCCCGACTAACAAGCTGACCAACAATAGGGCAACAAAGGCGTGTAATTTCACCCTCATCACTAAAAACAGTAGGAAGAATATTCCGGCAACCGCTGTAAGAATCAATCCGCTATTAGACATAAGGTGTTCTCCTCAATACGGTCTCTGTTATTTAAAGGAAATAGTTGACCGACTTTCCAACGTGATGACCAAGGACGTGTCGACTGGAAAAATGTAGTAAAATAACCATTAGGTGTCAAGTAGTAATTTTTCTATATTCCATTGATAATAAACAAAGTTATTTTTCAGTTGGCGCGAAATTTGTAGTATTGTTCCATTAGAAGTTAGGTTTTATAGTAAAAAAACCACATCAATCGCTGGTTCGACTGCCAAAATTCTAAGCAGGGTGCGTCAATGTCTGATTTAGAAGCTTTAAAAAATCCTTCATCTACGCCGGTTGAGCCAGGTATTGCACCGCTGTTAGCACAGATTGAAAGAACACGGGAACGGCTCAGCAATGCCGAACAGCGGGTTGCGGACTATGTGTTGGCACACCCTGACACCATTATGCATCTGTCCATTGCAGCACTGGCCACTACGGCGGGAGTCAGCCAACCGACCGTAGCGCGTTTTTGCATGGCGTTGGGATTGAGCGGCTTTAAGGAATTCAAACTCAGGCTGGTGCAAAGCCTGGCCGGCGGTGTGCCGTTCGTGCATCGGGATGTGGGGGTGGGCGATCCAGCGTCGGCGTTAGTGGCCAAGGTATTGGATCGCACCATCGCGGCTTTGATGCGCGTGCGCAGCGATCTGGATCCAGCAGCGTTGGATCAGGCGATTGATTTACTGGGCAATGCCCGTCGGATCGAATTTTATGGGCTGGGTAATTCCGGCATTATCGCCGCCGACGCCCAGCATAAGTTTTTCCGGCTCGGTGTGCCGACGGTGGCCTATGCAGACCCGCACATTCACGGCATGGCTGCAACGCTGCTACAACCGGGCGATGTGGTGATGGCGATTTCCAGCACCGGTCGAACCCGTGATTTACTGCGTAGTGTCGAGTCTGCCCGGAAAGCAGGCGCAGAGGTCGTCGCAGTCACCGCCAGCGGTTCGCCATTGACCAAGGTAAGCACCGTCGCCTTGTGTGCCGATGTTGAGGAAGATCCGGATGTGTATTCGCCGATGACTTCGCGCATCGCGCATCTGGCGATCATTGATGTGCTGGCGGTAGGGGTCGCGCTAAGCCGTGGGCCGGAGTTGCTGGGGAAATTGGAGAAAGCCAAGCAGAGTGTGCGGGAACGGCGAATGCCACACCATCGCGCGGCTAGCTATTCGACCAGAGGATTACCACATCCTTGACCAGCCTATATGAAAACATCGACCAGCCTATATGAAAACATCCCTCTCCCTCTGGGAGAACCAGAGCAACCAAAAATTGCGCCAATGGCCGACCTAAACGTGAAAATCTACGATGCTGCGACCCTGAATCAGTTAAGCGTTGAGGCAGCACACACGGCGCGTTTGCGCAAAAATCTGAATGTGCATCCGCGTCTGGCAGACCCCATCCAACGCCTGTTTAATGCCATGGAACCCGGTACTTACACCCGCCCCCATCGGCACGCGCGCGATAGCGGCTGGGAATTCATGCTGGTGCTGCGGGGTGAATTTGCCGTGCTGTTTTTTGATGCGGAAGGTTTGGTACTCCATCGCGTTACTTTAAGCGCTTCACGCGGTGATGGCGCGGTCGAAATCCCTGCCTATACGCTGCACTGTGTGGTAAGCCTGAGGCCAGGGACACTGATGTTCGAAATCAAACCGGGGCCTTATTCGCCCGTTGCCGATAAAGAGTTCGCGGCCTGGGCACCCGCCGAGGGCGATGCCGGTACGGCGGACTGGGTTCGTTGGTTTGAGACCGCCCAGCCCGGCGAGCGCCCCCCTGTTTGAGCAGCCCAGCGTGAATCCATCCTCTCTCAACGGCTTTAGCGCATTGCGCCATCGGAATTTCGCGTTCTACCTCTCAGCGCGCTTGCTGGGCACGATTGCCGTGCAGATGCTTAACGTGGCCGTTGGCTGGCAGGTCTACGCGCTAACCGGTGATGCGCTGGATCTGGGATTCATTGGATTGGCACAATTCGCGCCCTTCTTCCTCCTGGTGCTGGTGGCCGGTCAGGTTGCCGACCAGTTCAATCGACGCCTCATCATCATCGCCTGTTACGGGGTCGAGCTAAGCTGTGCGCTGATCTTGCTATCGTTCACTTTCAGCGGATTTCACAGCTTATGGCCGGTGTTTGCGTCATTAGCCCTGTTCGGTTCGGCCCGCGCTTTTCGGATGCCGACCAGCCAGGCGATTTTGATGAATCTGGTGCCGCTGCAAAATTTCGGCAATGCGGTGGCAATCAGTTCATCGACTTTCCATGTGGCGGTGATCGTAGGACCGACAGTCGGCGGTATTCTCTATCTATTCGGGCCGACTACGGTTTATGGGACGGCCGCCGGTCTTTTTCTATTAGCCATGTTGTTGATGAGCCAGACCCGCATTGAGCAGCCGCCCATCGTCAAGGAAACGCCCAATTGGAACACGCTGCTGGAAGGGTTGCGGTTCGTCAGGTCACGGCCGGTGGTGCTGGGGGCGATTTCGCTGGATTTGTTTGCCGTCTTGTTCGGTGGCGCGACGGCGCTGCTGCCTGCCTACGCCAGCGATATTCTCCAGGTCGGTCCCCAGGGGCTGGGATTACTGCGAACCGCGCCTGGTGCGGGTGCTGCGCTGATCTCCATCGCGCTCGCTTTTCACCCGATGAGCCGACGGGTCGGTTATTGGATGTTCGGTGGGGTCGCACTCTTTGGGGTTGCGACCATCATTTTCGGTCTCTCGCACAGCTTCTGGCTGTCACTGTTGGCGCTGTTGGTGTTAGGGGCTGCCGATATGATCAGCGTCTATGTGCGCCATCTTCTGGTGCAGATGGAGACCCCGGATGCGATTCGCGGCCGGGTCAGCGCGGTCAATGCAGTTTTTATCGGGGCCTCCAATGAACTGGGAGAATTCGAGTCCGGCCTGACCGCCGCCTGGTTTGGTTTAGTCCCGGCGGTCGTACTTGGCGGAGTCGCCACGCTGTTGGTGACTGCGACCTGGATGTGGCGTTTTCCGGCTTTACGGCGGATGGATCGGTTTCCGGGCAATCCCTGAGCGTTCTAGAAATTCTTCTGTAAATCCATTCCCTTATACAAAGCTGCCACCTGATCAGCATAGCCGTTGAAGATCAGCGTATCGCGGCGGAAGAAATCGCCGATGCGCCGCTCCTTTCTCTGGCTCCAGCGTGGGTGAGCGACGTTCGGGTTGACGTTGGCATAGAAACCATACTCGTCAGGTGCTTCCAGATTCCAGGTGGTACGCGGTGGGGTATCGGTGAAAGCGATTTTTACAATGGATTTGATGCTCTTGAAGCCGTATTTCCAGGGGACGACGAGTCGCAACGGTGCACCGTTTTGATTGAGCAGCTCCTTGCCGTAAAGTCCAGTCGCCAACAAAGTCAGCGGATGCATCGCCTCGTCCATCCGCAAACCTTCCACATAAGGCCATTGCAAGGTTCGCACCTGTTGGCCCGGCATCCGTTCTGGGTCCAGCAACGTGGTGAATTCGACATATTTGGCATCTGCCGTCGGCTTAAAACGCGGCAGGATCTTATTGAGCGGGATACCAAGCCACGGCACTACCATCGACCAGGTTTCCACGCAGCGCAACCGATAGATCCGTTCCTCTGCCGTTTGACCGCTGAGAAAATCCTCCAGCGGATAAACCCCCGGTTGTTGACAATGCCCTGCGATAGTCACCGTCCAGGGCTTCGCCCGCAAATTGCCCTCATAGCGCGCGGGCGCGGTCTTCCCGGAGCCAAGCTCGACGAAATTGTTATAAGAAGTGATGTCCTTGTAGGGGGTGAGCTTAAGCTCATCCTCAGCAGCGCGGGCTGTGCGGCTGGCGATCAATGGACTGAACAGCGCGGCAACGCCGAGCGCAGCCGTTGATTTCAGGAATTCACGGCGTCTGGCATACAGTTCAGGCGGGGTGATTTCGGAAGGTGCGATAGCAGTCGGTTTCTTGATCAGCATGGCGATCTCGCAGCGGGATTGTTGGTGATGTGACCTGGGATCGCGCGCTGAGTTGCGCTATCCACCGTGTCAGTTCCGTATACTGGGTGATGTGACCGGGCGCTGGCAAACGGCTGGTGGTTCGGCAGGACACCGGGTGTGTTCGGGGAGGTTCGCCTGTTTTGCGAACCCATCGCTTTTCACTTTGGCTGGACTCTACTCATGCTGGAAAAACGCTTTGCGCTGCAAGCCAACGGTACCACTGTGCGCACCGAAATCCTCGCCGGTTGCACCACTTTTCTTACCATGTCGGCGATTTTGTTCGTCAATCCGCAAGTTCTCGGACAGGCGGGACTGGATCGTGACGCTGTATTTGTCGCGACTTGTCTGGCCGCCGCCATCGGTTCTTTGTTGATGGGTTTGCTAGCCAACTATCCCATCGGCCAGGCCCCCGGCATGGGCATCAACGCCGTATTTACCTTCGGGCTGGTCAAAGGGATGGGCTTGTCATGGGAAACGGCGCTGGGGGCGATCTTCCTGTCCGGCCTGCTCTTTATGCTGGTCAGCCTGTTGCGAGTGCGCGAGTGGTTCGTCAACGCCATTCCCGCCAGTCTCAAGCACGCCATCACCGCGGGCGTCGGTTTATTTCTCGCCCTGTTGGCGCTGCACGCCGCCGGTATTGTCGTAGCCAGTGCAGATACCCTGGTGATGCTTGGCGATATCAAATCGCCGCCTGCGCTGCTGGCGATGGGCGGCTTTCTGCTAATAGCAACGCTTGATCAGCGCCACATACCGGGCGCGATCCTGATTGGCATCCTCACAGTCGCCGCGCTCTCCATGATGCTGGGGTTGAGCGCCTTTAACGGTGTGGTGGCCCTGCCTCCCGCGTTGACCCCGACCCTGTTCAAGGCGGACATCATCGGGGCGCTGGCTCCCTCGGTATTAGGTGTCGTGCTGAGCTTTTTTCTGATGAGCCTATTTGAGACCTCCGGCACGCTGATCGCCATCGCCCAGCGCGGTGGTTTTCTCGACCGCCAGGGGCGTTTGCCTCGGTTGGAGCGGGCCTTGCTGGCTGACAGTACAGCGATCAGCATCGGTGCGCTGCTGGGCACCTCCAGCACCACCAGCTATCTGGAAAGCACGGCAGGAATCAGTGCGGGCGGTCGCACCGGCTTGACAGCCGTGGTGATCGCTATGCTGTTTTTGGCCTGTCTGGTGTTAGCGCCACTGGCGGCGATGGTCCCTGCTTACGCCACCGCACCGGCTTTGTTATACGTTGCTATTTTGATGCTGCGCAGTCTGGCGGCGCTGGACTGGGATGACTTGACCGAATCCGCGCCAGCGGTCTGCTGCGTCACGGTGATGGCTTTTACCTTTTCTATTGCCGACGGCATCGCTTTTGGCGTGCTCTGTCATGTGGTGTTGAAACTGCTGACCGGTCAGGCCCACCGGATGGGTCTTTCGATGGCGGTCGTCGCCAGCTTGTTTCTGGCCCGCTATGTCTGGCTGTAGCAGATGGGGCGTTTAGCGAGTCGGCAGATTGTAGGGCGTGATCCGCCGCAAGAAACCCGAAAACCAGATCTCCCCTGGGAGCAGGCGTTGAGTGACTCCACGGTAGGTGTCGCGATTGAGGATAAAATCGGTAAACGGCTTTGGATGCGGGCAGGCTAGAAATAGGCCAACGACCACCAGATAAAGAGTCACCGTACCGACGGGCTGATTGAGGCTGCCGAAGCTGAAAGCGGTGCCGAACGAGCTTTTCAGCAGTTTTCGGCCAAAAAGGTCAACGCTGTAAAACTCATCCAGCAGCAAATGTACGATAAAGCCCAACGTGACGAAGGTACCGCACAGCCACGAATGGATCACGGAGGCGGCGAAGACGTGATAGGCACTAGCGGTCGTCACTAAGCCCAAGCCGATTCCCATGGGTACGGTATGGATCAGGCCGCGATGCGCGGTAAACCGATCCAGCAAGCTGAATATTCCATAGCGAATCAAAAAGAAGGCGGCCATCCAGAGAATAACCAGTTCCACCAGCGAATAGCGGCGGCCAAAGGTAAAGACCACCAGAAAGCCCGCAATCACCGCCAGCGCCATGAAGGCGATTCGCACCGGTACGGAGGTCGGCAAATCGATATCAGGCAGTAATCCGCCGATGACGCCCAAAAAAAAGTAACCGATCACCGCCTGATGGGGCGCTGCGCCCGCCATCACCAGCACGGTGGCGGCCAGGCCACTGACCGCCGCCGCCCCCATCAGATGGGTGTTGAAATTCGCCATCTCACCCTTGCAACAGCAGATTCCGCAAGTCGATGATGGCCGCATTCGCCCGCGAAATATACGACGCCATCACCAGCGAGTGATTGGCGACCAGGGCAAAGCCCATGCCGTTGAGAATAACCGGACTCCAGATGAAATCCTGAGTGCTTTCCAGCTCACGAATGATCTGCTTGAGCGAGACTACGGCATTTTTACCAGCGAGAACGTCGTGGAAGTCATATTCCACGGCTTTGAGCGTATGCAATAACGCCCAGGCATAGCCGCGCGTTTCAAAGAACACATTGTCCCGTTGCATCCACGGCGTTTTCACCTCGGCTTGTTCGGGTTTTGCCTGAGCCTGGCGCGCATTGGGATCACCGGCGAGATCGCGGTTAAAGCTCATCCGACCGACGCTGGCCGCCAGGCGTTGTGCATAGCTACCCAGACGCTTTTCCACCACTTGCAGATAGAGGCTTAAATTGTCCGCGCGGGCAAAAAAGTTGCCATCTGCGGCCTGATCATCGCCTAGCCGGTTGAGATACCGATACAGCGCATCGATGCCCTTACGATATTCGGATTCGGTAGACGGCAAGATCCATGAGGAAGAATCAAAATTGAATTGTGGCTCGGCGACCTGTAAATCCTTATCTTCGGTGGACTGGGTTTGTGAACGGGTGAACTCGTTGCGCAGCGAGCGCGTCAAATCACGCATTTCGGTCAACACCCCAAATTCCCACTCAGGAATATTGTCGAGATAGACGCCTGGCGGGGTAATGTCGTTGCTGAGATAACCGCCCGGCTTGTCTAGCATGGTTTCCGCGATTCTGATTGCGGTCGCCGTGGTGATGTAGCCGGTTTTTAGCTTTTTCTGATCGCCCTGAGCAACCGCCATGGCTTGTTCGCGCGGGTCGAATTCACCCGGACTACGCGACCAGTAAATGCCAAGCGCCCCGACGACGAGGGCGTAAGTAACTAAAAATAAGCCCAGAGTCCACCACAGGCCCTTTTGCCGCCAGGTGCTGGGCTTGTAATAGCCTGCGACCTGGGTAACTTTTTCGCCGATCTTGGGCTTGTAGGCGGCGGGTGCCGATCCACCGGTATCGACCAAGTTTTCCTCACTCATCAATAACTCCTCATGATTTTTGTTAAAGGTTACGATTAAAGCTGCTGAATGCGTCTTAGTTGTTCTTCCAGCTTGCTGATGGCGGTTTGGAGTTCCGTGACGCGAGTACGTTCCTTTTCAACCACCTCCGCCGGGGCGCGACCGGTAAAATTGGCATTGCTAAGCTTAGCTGCAATCCGCTCGGCCTCCTGACGCAGTTTGCCAATTTCTTTGGTCAGACGGGGAATTTCCGCCGCTTTGTCGATCAGGCCGGACATTGGAATCAGCACATTCATCCCACCGACCAGCGCGGTTGCGGCGTCTGGGGCGGAATCTGTTTCGTGCAACCAGGTGATGGATTCCAAACGGCCCAGGGTGAGCAAGGCTCGCTGTTGCCGCTCCAGCCGCGCCCGATCCTCATCTGAGCCATGTTGCAATAAGATCGGCAAGGGCTTACCGGGCGCGATGTTCATTTCAGCGCGAATGCGACGCACGCCGAGCAGGAATTGCTTAAGCCAGTCAATATCGGCTTCTGCCGAAGTATCAATGAGCGTTTTATCAGCTTCGGGATAGGGTTGGCGCATGATGGTCGCCCCCTCTCCCCGACCCTCTCCCGCCAGGGGAGAGGGGGTTAAAGACGGGGACGCGCTCTGCTCTCCCCAACCCACTCCGGCCAGGGCAGAAGGCGTCAAAGCCAGCGGTGCGACTCGTTGCCAGATTTCCTCGGTGATAAATGGCATCAGCGGATGCAGCAACCGCAGCAGAGCTTCCAGTGTCCGCACCAGGGTTTGCCGCGTCCCCCGTTGCGCCGCTGCGGAACTGGTAGGATCGGTTAGTACCGGCTTGGCCAGTTCCAGATACCAGTCGCAGAACTCGTCCCAGGTAAATTCATAGATCGCCTGGGCCATTTGATCAAAGCGATAGCCTTGCACCGCTGCATGAACTTCGCTGATGGTGTGTTGCAGGCGCGACAGAATCCAGCGGTCGGCCTGACTGAGTTCGATGTCACCGCCCTTGAGGCCGGTATCCTGGCCCTCAGTGTTCATCAACACGTAGCGGGCAGCATTCCACAATTTGTTGCAGAAATTGCGATAACCCTCGACCCGACCCATGTCGAAAATCACATCGCGGCCGGTGGTCGCCAGTGCGGCAAAGGTAAAGCGCAGCGCATCGGTGCCATGGGCGCGGATGCCATCAGGAAACTGCTTGCGGGTCGACTTTTCAATGCGCGGCGCATCCTGCGGCTTCATCAGCCCGCTGGTGCGTTTGGCAACCAGCGCATCCAAATCGGTGCCGTCGATTAAATCCAAAGGATCAAGCACATTGCCCTTGGATTTCGACATCTTCTGGCCGTCCTGATCGCGCACCAAGCCATGGATGTAGACCTCGCGAAACGGCACATCGCCCATGAATTTGATGCCCATCATGATCATCCGGGCCACCCAGAAGAAAATGATGTCAAAGCCGGTCACCAGCACGCTGGTCGGATAGAACGTCTTCAGTGCTTCGGTATTCTCCGGCCAGCCCAGCGTGGAAAACGGCCACAACGCCGAGGAAAACCAGGTATCCAGTACATCGGGGTCTTGTTCCAGCGCTACGTCCGGGCCAAGTTGGTGCTTCTGGCGAACTTCCGCCTCACTGCGCCCGACGTAAACCTGGCCATTCGGATCGTACCAGGCCGGAATCCGATGACCCCACCAGATTTGCCGACTGATGCACCAATCCTCAATCCGGTACATCCAGTCAAAATAGGTTTTTTCCCAGTTTTCGGGAATAAACTTGATCTTGCCGGTTTTGACAGCAGCAATGGACGGCCCAGCCAGCGGTCCGGTTTTGACATACCACTGATCGGTCAAAAACGGTTCGATCACCGCCTGACTACGGTCGCCGCGCGGCACCATCAGCTTGTGCGGCTTGATCGCCTCCATCAGCCCCTGTTCTTCCAGATCAGCGATGATGCGCTTGCGGGCCTCGAAGCGATCCAGGCCGCGATAGGCGACGGGGCCGTTGTCATTGATTTTGGCATCGGCGGTGAAGATGTTGATGATTTCTAACTGATGGCGCTGGCCGACCGCGTAGTCGTTGAAATCATGAGCCGGGGTGATCTTGACGCAGCCGGTGCCAAAGGTCGGATCGACGTATTCATCGGCGATGATCGGAATTTGCCGATCCGTCAGCGGCAGCAGGATATGCAGACCGATCAGCCGCTTGTAGCGCTCATCGTCAGGATGCACGGCCACAGCGGTATCGCCGAGCAGGGTTTCCGGGCGGGTGGTGGCGACGATCAAATCGCCGCCGCCTTCCGCCAGCGGGTAGCGGATATGCCACATAAAGCCGCTTTCTTCGGCGCTGACCACTTCCAGATCGGACACAGCGGTATGCAACACCGGGTCCCAGTTCACCAGCCGCTGACCGCGATAGATCAAGCCTTCCTCATACAGCCGCACGAACACCTCGCGCACTGCCGCCGACAGCCCCTCGTCCATGGTAAAGCGTTCCCGCGCCCAATCGACCGACGCCCCCATCCGCCGCAACTGGCGGGTAATGGTGCCGCCGGATTGCGCTTTCCATTGCCACACCCGCTCGATAAAGGCATCCCGGCCTAAATCATGGCGCGTCTGGTTCTCACCGGCCAGTTGCCGCTCCACCACCATCTGCGTCGCAATACCGGCGTGATCGGTGCCCGGCTGCCACAGCGTGTTATGACCCTTCATCCGGTGATAACGGGTCAGCGCATCCATGATGGTGTCCTGGAACGCATGGCCCATGTGCAGCGTACCGGTCACATTCGGCGGCGGGATCATGATGCAATAGGGTTCACCCTCACCGCTGGGCGCGAAATGACCGCGCTCCTCCCAGAAGGCATACCAGCGTTCTTCGATGGCGTGCGGTTCGTAAGTTTTATCCATGATGGTTATCGATTGTTCAGGCTCAGACGGACGCGCCGATGCGCGAAATGCGGACTATCATAATGAAGTGTGGAGTATACCGCTTGCGTTGGCGGATTGGATGGCGCTGTAAGCGGCGCCTAAAGTTGATCGGGAGCGAGGAGGAATCAGCAAACCTTCCGTTTCCGTACTGGATCGCAGGAGATTTCCATGGGCTTCATAGAACAGTATGACGATCTGCCAATGGACTGGGTGGGCGATTGGGCAGGACGCCGCGCTGCGCTGACGCCTCAGCGAATTGCGCTTTACGACTCCTTCACCCAAAAATCCTACACGTTCCAGGATTTGAACGACCGAGCCTGTCGAGTCGGCACCTATCTGGCCGGTACGCTGGGGCTGGGCAAAGGTGATGTGATTACGCTGATCTGCCGCAATCGGATTGAAGCGATTGATTTTTATCTGGCCTGCGGCAAATTGGGCATCATCCTGGCTCCTTTGAGTCAACGATTAAAAAAGCCAGAACTGGATGACTTGCTGGCGCGGCTTAAACCGCGCGTTCTGGTGTACGAAAACGCCTTTGCCGAACTGGTTAAAAGCCTGGCAGTTCCGCCATCGGTGCAAGCGAGTATCGAGATTGATGGCGAGCCAAACGTCTTCGAGAACGTGATTCTCAAAACCGAATCCAGAGCCATCAATGTCCCGTTGACGCTTAATGACACCTCTCTGTATGTGCATACCGGTGGCACCACTGCCGTACCGAAAATCTGCATCGTCTCGTACCGGCAAATGGTGTGGAATTCGTTCGACATCCTGGCGACCGGCATTGTCGGCGCGTTCAAAAGCGTGCTGATTACCTTCCCGTTCTTTCACATCGGCGGCTGGAATACCTTTACTCCCCTCCTCCATGCCGGCGTTACCGGCGTATTGCTGCGCGAATTCAATCCCGGCCTGATTTTGGAGTTAATCCATGAAGGACGCGTCGAGAATTTCGGCGCAGTCGAGGCCATGCTGCAATTTTTGATCGCGCATCCGAAATTCGCCGAGACCGATTTTTCCAGGGTCAAAGCGATCACTACTGCCGCTGCGCCCTGCTCGAAAGCAGTCATGCAGGTATTTTTGGATAAAGGCATTCCGATCAGTCAAACCTATGGGATGACCGAGGCCGGACCGTCGAATTTCGCTTACATCCCTCGTTCGGATTCGATGGAAGAACTGCTGACGAATTCAGCAAGTATCGGCGCTTCAATGTTCCATTGCGACGCCAAGATCGTTGATCGGGAATCGGGCCAGGAGGTTGGAACCGGTGAGGTCGGCGTCTTGTGTCTGCGCAGCCCGCACAACTTCGACGGCTATCTCAATGATCCGGCGCGCACCGAGAAAGTCATCAGCCGGGATGGCTGGGTTTATACCGGCGATTTGGCGATGCGCGATCAAGATGGCTTGGTGTACATTCAGGGCCGGGCCGATAACATGTTCATCACCGGTGGCGAGAACGTTTCCCCGGAAGAAATCGAACAAGCGCTGATGAAACATCCGGCAGTTGCTGGGGCTATTTGCGCGGGGGTTCCTGATCCAAAATGGAGCCAGGCACCAGTCGCACTCGTGGTATTTCATGCCGGCAAGAGCGTGACGGAAGAGGAACTGAAGACGTTTTGCCGGGAACATCTGGCCGGTTATAAGGTACCGAGGGACATCCGAGCTGTAGCGGGTTTGCCGCTCACCGGCGCTGGCAAGCTGGATCGGCATACCGTGGTGGCGATGTTTACCTGAAAGGCTGGTGCGCCTGGCCGCCTGGCGCTACGCCCAGGCAAGGGCAGGCCACCCTCAACCGCTGGGGCCGAATTCCTCAGGCGAGTAACCGACCAACGGCAATAACCGCCGCAACCCCTCGGTCAATGCATCGTCCGTGCTGGCACGCAGGGTGATATGGCCGACCTTACGGCCCAGTCGCGGCGCTTTGCCATAAGCATGATAGTGCGCGCCAGGTATTGCCAGCACGGCCGCGCGATCCGGTAGCGAACCGATACAGTTGAGCATGGCGCACGGCCCCAGCGCGGCGGTCGAACCCAGCGGCAAGCCCGCAATAGCCCGCAAATGATTTTCAAACTGGCTGGTTTCGGCCCCCTCAATCGTCCAATGTCCGGAGTTATGGACACGCGGTGCCATTTCATTGGCGATCAGGCGGCCTTCATAAACGAAGAATTCAATCGCCAGTAAACCGATGTAGTTCAGCCGCTCCAACATGCGGCGAGCGTAATCCCAGGCTTCCTGCTCCAGTTCGGGTAGTCGGCAAGGCGCGCGCGACAAGCGCAAGATGCCCTCGCGATGATGATTTTCCACCAGTGGATAGCAGGCGATCTCACCCGTCCGGCCACGCGCCGCCAAGACCGACACCTCGCGCTCAAATGGGATGAAGCCCTCCAGCAATAGCGGCACGCTGCCCAGGGCTTGCCAGGCTGGTTCAATCTCTTCGGGTGTGCGCAACACGCGCTGCCCTTTGCCGTCGTAGCCTAGGCGCCGAGTTTTTAGCACCGCTGGCAAGGCGACCTTGGCAAGGGCTTCCTGCAATTCCTCCAGACTATCAACCGTCGCGAAGACTGGCGTCGGAATGTCCATCTCCCAAAACAGTCCTTTCTCATACAGTCGATCCTGAGTAGTCCACAGCACGCCGCTGGAGGGATGCACCTTGACCTTTTCCTCCAGGAGGCGGGCAGCATCCGCCGGTACATTTTCAAAATCGAACGTCACGACCTCGGCCCAGTCCGCCATCGCATTTAACTGCTTTTGATCGTCGTACTCGCCTGGCAGAAGCGTCGCCACCTGGCCAACACAGGCGTCGGGTGCCGGGTCAAGGACCTGGAATTGCAAGCCCAACGGATAACCTGCCAAAACCAGCATGCGCGCTAATTGACCGCCGCCGACGATGCCGATGTTCATTGGGCGATGCTCCGGGGATCAGGTTGGTCAAGCACTTGCGCGGTTTGGCGGGCGCGAAAGGCGCGTGCGGCTTCGCGAATGGCCGGGTATTTGTTGCCGAGCAGCGCAGCGGCTAGCAATGCGGCGTTGATCGCGCCCGCTTTGCCGATGGCCAGCGTACCGACCGGAATGCCGCCGGGCATTTGCACAATGGAGAGCAAGGAATCCAGACCGTTGAGTGCTTGTGACTGGACTGGAACGCCCAGCACCGGCAGAAGGGTTTTTGCAGCTACCATGCCCGGTAAGTGCGCCGCGCCACCAGCACCGGCGATGATGACCTCCAGGCCGCGCGTCTCAGCGGTAGAGGCGTATTCAAACAGCAGATCGGGCGTTCGATGGGCGGAAACCACCCGAATTTCATACGGAATGCTGAGTGTTTCAAGGGTCTGCGCGGCGTGTTCCAGCGTGCTCCAGTCGGAGGTGGAACCCATAATCAAGCCAACTAATGGATTCATACAAGTCGTGTCAGGTCGGGGATGGCGGTCGTGTTGCGAAAGCGTGTAGCTTACGCCTCAGGAGCGCCTTACGGAAAGCGGGTATCGACGTTGGCGCGACTGCGCACTGAGAGATAGCCTACTGGAGACGCTGGCCGCAATAGGGCTTTCTCTATCGGACGCAGTGCGGGTCTTTCTGGCGCGGGTCGTAGTGGAACAAGGCTTGCCGGTCGGGCTAAAAGTCGCTAAGGCTGAAACACGCACTGCGCTGGCTGAGGTGATCATCGGCGCGCACAACGCGGACTTTACCAACGCTAAGGCTGTTCAATATCCTCGACCAGGAAACCCGCCCGCGCTAAGCGGGCCGGATGCCGCTTGTCATGACGCTGGAGCTATATCCACTCCACTTGGTTGAATTAGGTTAGGGATAAGATGTCGGCGGTCATGAATCGCTTTGAAAACGTTCAAGCCTGCAACTGGGCCAATTGATCACGCCGCTCCTGCAAAAGCGTCTCATAGGCGCGACCGAGCAAATGCTCATAAGCGCAATCGCCTTTTTCGCCCATTTCATGCAAACGGGCCTCAAAAAACGCGATTTCCTGCCGCAAGAAATCCGCCGCCCGGTAATCAGCGACGGGATGACCGAGACCTGCATGGCGAGTGCCCAACATGATATTGGCATTCATCAATTCTTCTCCTCAATTCAATGGTCTTGTTATATCCAAGCGTCTAGGCTAAACGCGCTTGGTTAAAATCTTGTGACATTCCCTGTTAAAAAGGGTTTCGTTTTACAACGTGCGAAAACGCATCGATAGATCAACAGCCCGTACATCCTTGGTCAGGCTCCCGACCGAAATGTAATCGACGCCGGTTTCGGCGATCCGGCGCACAGTGGTCAAATTAACATTACCCGATGCCTCCAGCTTGACGCGCCTGGCGGTGCGCTGCACGGCTTCGGCCATCGTTTGCAGGTCAAAATTATCCAGCATCACAATATCCGGCCCGGCCGCCAGCGCTTCCTGCAACTCCGTCAAGCTCTCGACTTCCACCTCGACGGTGACGCCGGGATGCAAGCGGCGAGCCGCAGCAATGGCGGCGCTAATGGAACCGGCCGCCATGATGTGGTTTTCCTTGATCAATACGGCGTCGAACAAGCCGATTCGATGATTCTGACAACCACCACAGCGCACCGCATACTTCTGCGCCAGGCGCAAACCGGGCAGGGTTTTACGGGTATCCAGGATGGTGGCACCGGTGCCAGCCACCGCATCAGCGAACTGGCGTGCCAAAGTCGCGGTTCCGGACAGCGCCTGTAGAAAATTAAGCGCCGTGCGCTCACCGCTTAGCAAAACGCGGGCCGGGCCGCGTAGGACACACAGCAATTGATCCGGCAGGATCCGGTCGCCATCGGCTGCCCGCCAATCCATCGTGGCGCTGGCATCAAGCTGGCGGAACACCGCATCGAACCAGGCGATTCCGCACAACACAGCGGGTTCGCGACTGATGACGGTTGCTTCCGCCTGGGCCGCTTGCGGAATCAGCGCAGCGGTCAGATCACCGGAGCCGATATCCTCAGCCAGCGCCAGCGCCACGTTAGGGTTAGGGTCAGGCACGTTCATCGCTCAATTCTCCCGAAAGCAGGCGGATAGCTCCCGCCCATACGCGGGAGACCAGGCTGGACTGCACTGATTGTGCGGCGTCATTTTCGCCGTCTCTGACGAAAGGGCAATAATATTGTAAGGTAAGCATGGCTACCATATGGAGAAACTCCCCCATGAAAACGGTTCTGTCCTGTCTATTCCTGTTGGCGTTTAGCGCCTCGGCGGTCGTCGCCGGTCAGAGCAGTATTCGCATTGACAACGCGCGGCTGCCAGAGATGCCGCCAGCCGCACGAACGGTCGCTATCTATCTGGATATCGTCAACAGCGGCGATGCGGATCGACTGATCAGCGCCCAGGCGGATCAAACAGCTAACCAGACTGAATTGCACGCCACCCTCTTTGAAGGCGATATGATGCGGATGCGTAAAATTGAAGCGGTTGACCTGCCCGCTGGTGCAACGACAGCGCTTAAGCCCAGTGGTTTGCACATCATGCTCGTCGAGATCAAAAAGCCTTTGCAGGTCGGCCAGAGCGTTCCATTAACCCTGCGCTTTGAAAAAGCCGGAACGGTGCAACTCAACGTGCCGGTGATCAAACGCGAGGCCGCGTCCCACGCCGGTCATGGTCAGTGAAACCGACAGGTTTGCCTCTAAATCCCCGCTGGGTCGGGTGTAATGCTTAATAACTGCCAGGGTCTGCTTTGCGACAGCCAGCAATGCTTTATCATCGACTATAGCCCCTGCCCCTGTTTGCCGGCCTTGCAACCGGCGAGGAAGTCGCTTCGCATGATGATTTCTCTACGCCCTATCGTACTACTCGCTTGTTTATTGCTAGGCTGCTCTGTGGCGCAGGCCGCTTCCGACTCGTTGCCGGTCAGCCCTTTTCGGGCGCGTTTTGAAGTTTACGGCTCAGGCATTCCGATAGGCGAAGCGGTCATGACCCTGGCTTCTGCTGGTCCGGGGACTTATCAAATGAGTTCCGAAGTGCGGCCCAGCGCATTGGCCACCTTGCTGGTCTCCGGTCAAATTGATGAAAAAGTCAGCGGCGAGATTCGCGATGGCGCGCTCCGTCCGACCCGCTACGAGCGGCGAATGGAGACGCCGAAGAAAAAACAGACAGTGCAATTGCAATTCGACTGGTCAGCCCAGCGGCTCGAAGCCCGCGATAATCAGCAACACGCCTCGTTGCCGCTGACGCCGGGGGTGCTTGATCCACTGAGCTTGAATCTGCGGGTCATGGCTGATTTGCGCCATGGCCGCTTGTCGGATCAGTACAGCCTGGCTGACGAAACCGAAATCAAGAGCTATCAAATCAACAACGAGGGTGAAGAAACGCTGGATACGTCGCTCGGCAAGCTGCCCGCCGTGCGCATCAGCCAGTCCAAACCGGGCAAGACCCGCATCACCTACTTTTGGTTCGCGCCGACTTTACAGTATTTGCCGGTACGCATTGCCCAGCACAAGGACGGCAAGGAACTATTGCGGATGGAAATTCGCGCGCTTGATCGCTGACGCCAACGCCATCGAGTCGTTTCATTGACACTGCCCTCATCCCCGCTCACTGCCCCTAAACGGGGTGACTACCCGCTTTATGCTTTGCTGGCGCTGGCGCTGTTTCTGAGCTTTTTTTACCAGATCGACGCGGTGGCCCTGTTTGATCTGGATGAAGGCGCGTTTAGCCAGGCGACCCGCGAGATGTTTTTGCGTGATGATTTCTTATCGACTTATCTCAATGGTCAGCCGCGTTACGATAAACCCATTTTGAGCTATTGGTTGCAAGCCGCCAGTCTAACAGCGTTTGGCGTTAACGAATTTGCCTTCCGTCTGCCCTCGGCGCTCGCCGCGACGGCGTGGACATTGCTGGTTTTGCTGTTCGGACAACGGGTACTCGGTGCGCGGCAAGGACTATTAACGGCGGCTCTACTGGCGACTTCGTTGGCCGTTACAGTGATCGGCAAGGCAGCGACCGCTGATGCGTTGCTCAATGTGCTGTTAGCAGCCAGCCTGATGAGCTTATACCTCTATTGGCACGAAGGACGGCGCGGCTGGCTCTATGTAAGCGCTGCGACGATGGGGCTGGGGTTTCTGACCAAAGGCCCAGTGGCGGTGGTGATCCCGGCTGGGGTGAGTTTGCTTTATTGCCTCTCGCGCGGTGAGTGGCGGCTTGGGCTGCGCCTTATAACCGATTGGCGGGCGTGGCTCTTGTTGCTGGCCGTTGCCTCACCCTGGTATCTGGCGCAGTACCTGCGCGAAGGCGACGGCTTTTTCCGGGGATTTTTCGGAGAACATAATCTGGGCCGTTTCCAGCAACCGCTGGAAGGGCATGGCGGCGGCTGGTGGTATTACCTGCCGGTGTTACTGGTCGGTTTGCTGCCACATACCACGCTGCTACTCCGGGTGCTGGCGCGTTCACCGACGCTGTTCACTGATCGCCTGGGTCGTTATCTACTGATCTGGTTTGGCCTGGTGTTGGTACTGTTTTCGCTGGCGGCTACCAAGTTGCCGCATTACCTGACCTATGGCTATACCGGCCTGTTGCTACTGATGGCGCGGGAGTTAGACGAGCGGCCCGGCCCAGTGGCTTGGTTGTTGTTGCCACAACTGCTATTTCTGGGCTTGTTACTGGCTTTGCCGGGATTGGTGGCTATGGCTCAGCCCCAGGTACGCGATGATCTGGTTCGCGCCCAGTTGCAAGGATTGACATTCCCGCTCAGCTATTATGCGTGGTTATTGGCGATTGCAGCGTTGACGGTTTATTTCATGCGCGAACAGCGACTCGCTCCGGCCTATAAATCGATCATCAGCGGCTTGCTGTTGGTTTTTCTGGTTTCCAGTCAAATTCTGCCGCTAGTCGCTGAAGTCCGCCAACAGCCGGTTAAAGAGGCCGGGTTACTGGCTCGTCAGTATCCACAAACACCACTGGTGATGTGGGGGTTGAACCTGCCCAGTTTCAGCGTTTATAGCGGGCGGATTGTTGAGCGGCGCACACCTCGACCTGGCGATGTGGCCCTGACCAAGGCCGCGCGCTTGCCGGAGCTAGGACCGCACGAACTCCTTTATCAACGCCACGGTATCACCTTGGTGCGTATGAACAGTGAAAATCCAAGTCGTTGTATTGCGGGTGCATCCGCCTGCTCCGACAAGCCGGACGTTCTCCCGTGAAAGTCTCCAGCCGTCACCGGCAGCGCCGCTGGAATGCCTGGTACTGGGATTTGCCGCTAGCGGCGCTGGCTGGCATGGCGGCGATTTTGCTGTTGGCGGCGAATCAGCCCTTGTTTCTGGGGTTTAACCGGTTCTCAGTCTACACCGGCGATAGCTTTTGGGCGCATGTGACCATTCTGGGCGATACCTTGATCGCGCTGGCATTGCTGTTGCCGCTGGCTCGCCGCTGGCCGGAATTAGCGTGGACTGGCTTGTTAGCGGGATTGCTGGCGACGCTATTGGTGCAAGGGTTCAAGGATCTACTACCCATGCCTCGCCCGGCCTCAATTCTGCCGTTGGATCAGTTTCACGTCGTCGGTCGAGCTTTCTTAAATGGCTCGTTTCCTTCTGGCCACACCACCACCGCTTTCACTTTTGTCGGCGTTATTATTCTCTGGTTATCAGCCTCATGGCGAAGCCGGTTAGCCATCCCATTATTGCTTTACGCCGGGCTGATTGGGTTATCGCGAATCGCTGTTGGCGCACATTGGCCGCTGGATGTATTAGGTGGGATCGTGGCGGGCTGGCTGGGGGCGGTGTTTGGCACCTTCTGGGCGCGGCGCTGGTCATGGGGACTTAGCCCGTTGGGTCGGCGTTGTCTGATCTTTCTATTAACAGGATGCGCCTTGACGGCGTTGCTGTCCTATCGAACTGGCTATCCGCAAGCCGATGGTTGGCGGCGAGTGCTGGCGGCGCTGGCATTACTGACGACCCTTTATCAAGTCTGGTTGGAGCGGCGGGCGGCCGTGCGGGCCGGGCCGGTAACGGAGTCGCCCTGAGTGGGGCCGAAAGTCCGCTGGCTGGTCGGTTTTGGCCTGCTCGCGCTGATCCTGGTCGGCATCCAGTGGGCCGTTGGCTGGGGTGCGCTATTGGCCCCCTGGCGAATAATCTCGCCAGCGCTTTTAATGGGTGCGGCGCTGCTGACTCTGGCTAGCTACGCGGCGCGGGCATTGCGCCTGTATGATTATTTTTTGCCCGATACGCGCGGCGGATTTGCTGCCTGCCTTAAGCTCACCCTGTTACATAATCTGCTCAATAATTTTTTGCCGATGCGCACCGGCGAGGCATCGTTTCCACTACTAATGGCCCGCTATTTCACCACGCCGCTGGCCACATCGTTGGCGGCGTTACTGTGGTTTCGGTTGATGGATTTACACGCGCTGGCAGCGGTGGCGCTGGTCGCAATCGGCGGTCGTTGGCTGAACGGTTGGGCGGTGATCGGTCTGGCGGCAGTTTGGCTGGCGCTGCCGTGGCAGCTTTTCAAGTGGCAGCCAACCGCATGGCTGGCCAAGCTCGGCGTACACCTATCACCGCGCTGGCGGGATCGGCTCGCGGATGCCCGGCGCGGCTTACCGCGCACACCGGCCGCCTTTTGGCGAGCCTGGTTGTGGACCCAGTTGAATTGGTTAGTAAAACTGGCAGTCTTTGCCTGGGTGCTGCAACTGTTTGTGCCTTTGACGGCGGCGGCAGCGTTCGCAGGTGCCATCGGTGGGGATTTGACCAGCGTGTTGCCAGTCCACGGCATTGCGGGAGCGGGCACCTATGAGGCGGGGGTCATTGCCGCGCTCACTCCTTTTGGCGCTCCTCTGACTGAGGCGCTAACGGCTGCCATTAATCTGCACTTGTTTATGCTCGGTTTATCGCTGGCCGGTGGTGGGCTGGCACTGTTACTCCGGCGCGATCTGCGTGCGACAGCGATGCTACGCCCCCATGGATGAACACTTGCTGCTATGGATCAATCAAGGGTGGGCGCATCCTTTTCTGGATGGCCTATTCTGGTGGGTATCGCAACGCGGCTGGTTCGCTTTGCCGCTGGCGGGTTTATTGTTTTACGATAGCGTTCGCCGCTACGGATCGGCGAGCATTAAGCTGTTCTTGTTATTGGCCTTGACGGTAGCCAGCGGCGATCTGCTCGGCGGCGTCCTTAAGGATCTGTTCGATGCGCCAAGGCCATGCCAGGCGATTTTCGAGCAGTTACGCGGTTTGAATGGCCCCTTGGTGCGTCCGTGCGGCTCTGCGCTGAAAGGGATGCCGTCTAATCATGCGATCAATTTTTTCGCTGCTGCAACCTTCGTTGCGTTCGCCACCGCATGGCGCGGTTGGCGCAGCGGGCTGTTTTTAATTGCGGTTCTGTTAGCGCTGTCGCGGATTTATCTGGGCAAGCACTACCCCAGCCAGGTGCTGGCGGGTGCGGCTATCGGCGGATTGATCGGCGGTTTAGGCGCTTGGTTGACGATCCGCTATCGGCCTCTTTTTGCGCTGACCCACGCTGCCATCGGCGATAAACCTGAAGTGCCTGCAATCGAGAGTTCCATGAGTCGAATCGAGAAAAGCGCCGCCTTAGCACCGCACCGCCTATCGCTGGTGGTACCGCTTTATAATGAGCTGGAAAATGTCATTCCCCTGCTGACCGGCATTCATCAAGCGCTGGCTGATTATCCCTATCCCTGGGAGTTGATCGCCGTGGACGATGGTAGTACCGATGGCTCCAGCGAGCGACTATCCGAGCAAGCCAGGCACTATGGGCCGCATGTACGCGCTTTGATCCTCCAGCGTAATTTCGGTCAGACCGCTGCGATGCAGGCGGGTATCGACGCCGCTCGCGGCGATGTCATCGCCACCCTGGACGGTGATCTACAAAACGATCCCGCCGATATCCCGCGTCTGGTCGGACGCTTGCTGACCGAGGAGCTTGATCTGGTCGTCGGTTGGCGGCAACAGCGTCAGGATAATGTGTGGCTGCGCACTATCCCCTCGCGGATTGCCAATCGGCTGATCGGCAACATTACTGGGGTACGCCTGCACGATTATGGGTGCAGCCTCAAGGTTTACCGGGCGGCGGTCATCAAGCAAGTTCGACTCTATGGGGAGATGCACCGTTTTATTCCGGCCTGGATGTCGGTGCGAACCGCGCCCAGCCGGATTCGCGAGGAGGTGGTTAACCATCGCGCCCGCGTACATGGCGAATCGAAATACGGTATCGGTCGCACCTTCCGGGTGGTGCTGGATCTGATCTCAGTCTATTTCTTTGTACGCTTCCTGACCCGACCGGGCCATTTCTTCGGCCGGATTGGCCTGGTAAGCGGCGGCATTGGCTCATTAATCCTGCTTGATCTGCTGGTGCAAAAACTCTTTTTCGCGGCCCACATTGGCACCCGCCCCTTGCTACTGGTCGGTTTTCTCTTGGTATTGATGGCTGTGCAATTTCTAACGACCGGGGTTTTGAGCGAATTAATTACCCGAACTTATTTAGCCTCCAGCGCTAATTCATCCTATGCGGTGCGTCCGGATAATGCGCCGACCTTGACGCCCGATGCGGGCTGGCGGATGCAGGATGGCTGAACTGCCCACGGCTCGCGATGATCTTGCGTGGTCGCATCGCGAGTTATTCTGGCTGGCTGTGCTGGTTATCGTGCTGCCGGTGTTGCGGTTTAGTCTTGCCGAGACGGTCGGTTTTGATCTGCATTTTGATGAAGCCCAGTATTGGGAATGGTCGCAACAGCTTGGCTGGAGCTATTACTCAAAAGGCCCGCTGGTCGCCTGGTTGATCGCGCTGGGCACCGCGCTGTTTGGCCATGGCGAGTGGCAGGTGCGACTCTTTGCCTGGCTGGCCTACGATGTCTTTCTGATCTTGCTGTTTTGCTTTGCGCGCCAGTTATGGACAAGCCGACGGGCGGGGTGGTGGGCCGTGGCGCTGGGATTGACGACGCCATTGTATTTCCCGCTCGGTCAGGTCATGACCACGGATACTTTCCTGTTTGTATGTTGGACCTGGGGCCTTTGGGCGGTATGGCGCGCCTTGTATCGAGATCAGCCCAGCGCCTGGTATGAATTTGGCGCGGCGGTGGGGATCGGCGGTCTGGCCAAGTTGAGCATTGGCCTGTTGCCTTGCTTTGTCGGACTGGGCTTATTGCTGGTTCCAACCTGGCGCCGTGAGTTGCTGCGCTGGCCGCCGTGGGGTGGATTGCTGCTCGCTCTTCTTCTACTCAGTCCGATGATTCTTTGGAATGCGAGCCATGATTGGGCGATGTTCCGCCATGAGCGCGGTCATGTGCTTGAAGCCGCGCCTTCCGGTGGCTGGATTGAAAATGGCCGCGATTTCCTGGAATTTCTTAGCGGGCAATGGCTGGCGTTATCGCCTTTAGTCGCTATTGCGCTATTTCGCACCCTGGCGCGACCGCCACAACCGGCTGAACAGCGGCTGGTGTGGGGCCTGTCGCTTGCGGTGCTAGCGTTTTTTTTCCTCAAAGCCACTGTGAATAAAGTGCAATTGAATTGGCCAGCCCCTGCTTATATTGGTTTGCTGGTGTTGTTCGCCGGTGAAATCGACCGGTTGACTAGCGCCTGGCGGCGGTTGGTGGTCGCTGGAATGGCCAGTTCGATCGTGCTGCTGGCCCTGACGTTTTTTCCCAATCTTATGGGTTTATCGCTCGCCAGGGCACCTTTTAAGGATTTACGCCTTTGGGAGGAACCGGTGCGTTTGCTCGCTCGCCAGGCGGGTGACGTGCATTTTTTGATGGCACCTAACTATCATTTGGCGGGAGAAATCGCCTTTTACTGGCCGCAACGCCTGCCGGTGTATTTGGTGGCTGAGAGCCGCCGGTTCAGCCAGCACGATTTCTGGCCCGGCATCGACCGCGAATCAGGTCGCGATGGGATTTACGTAACGACCCGCCAGGAGTTATTGCCGCGCTTGCAGACTGCGTTCACCGCGTGCAATCCCCTGCCTCCGGTACCGGCTCGCGCGATAGATGGCAGCGTGTTGCGAACCCTGTATGCCTGGCGCTGCACCGGCTATCGACCGGTGGCCTGGCCCGCGCCGGATACCTATTGAATCGTTCCATCTAGAAAGAGTTGAGCGCTATGACCGAAGCTGCCGATTGCGTCTTCTGCAAGATTATCCAGGGCAAGATTCCCTCGGTTAAAGTCGTCGAGGACGAGCAGACTTTGACTTTCATGGACATCCAGCCCGCCAGTCCCGGCCATACGCTGGTGATCCCCAAGGCTCATGCCGCCAACCTGATGGAAATTGCCGAGGCTGATCTTCTTGCCGTGACCAAAACAGTGCAGCGTATCAGTCGGGCCATCAATACCGCCCTTAAACCGGATGGCATTCGTATCGTCCAAACCAACGGTGCAGCGGCTGGCCAGACAGTGCTGCACTATCATGTTCATCTGATCCCGATGCAGGAGGGGCAGCGAATTGGGACTCATGGGCGGGTAACTGTTGATATGGAGCAATTAGGGACGCTGGCTAAGCGTATCGGCAATAGCCTAGGTGTTTGAAAGAATTAGATACATGTGATCATACATGTGATGAATTTATCAATGGTTTACTCTATAATTGAGCATTGTAATGACATAATCAGGGAAAGATTACGAAAATGAACTTTTTTTATCAGTAAAGAGGCTTGGTATGTCATTCCCAAAAGGCAAGATCGGTATCCATGGGTTGATCTTCGGATGGTTTGCCATCTTGATCTGCGCAGTATTCCCAGCCTTCGCCCAGGCGCAAACCGCCGACATACAGATAGCCAGTCAAAGCGACAGCCCTGATCCAAGTCCAGCCGGTGGGGTTGTGACTTACACCATCGTAGTTGCCAACAATGGTGGGCCTAACCAGGCTACCGGAGTGACCCTCACTGACACCTTGCCGACTGGCGCAACCTTTGTTAGCGCCGCTGCTACACAAGGCTCTTGCTCGCCGCCTGCTGGTGGAACACTCAGTTGTTCGCTTGGCAATATCTCCATAAACGGTTCCGCTACAGTGACGGTACAGGTCCGTATACCCACGGCAGGCACTGCGACCAATACAGTGCAAGTGAGCGCTAATGAGACGGACCCAAACACAGCGAACAATAACGACAACGAAACGACAACAATTGTCAGCGCGGCTGATATGACGTTAAGCGTGGTCGCCCCCCCTAGCGTCAATGCCGGTCAGCCCTATAGCTATACGGTAACACCGACAAACAACGGCCCGGATGGACTGGTTGCCACCGATACCCAAACAATCAGCTTCACTGTTCCCAATGGCTCCTGTATTACCAGTACCCCCACAGGAGTCGGTTGGTCGTGTACGCCCACGATTAATTCAAGCACCCCTCTTTGCAACACTGGCAGCAATCCAACCATCAGTTGTACCCGTACCGGTGCGTTGGCTAGTGGCAATAACGCGCCTGCACTGAATGTGCCAGCCGTTGCCAACGTGAGTGGGACAGTCACCGCCGCTTTCAATGTCAGTTCGTCTATGCCAGATGGCAATCCGAATAATAATACGGCGACGGTTAATACGACCGTTAACGGCGGTTCGTCGGATTTATTGATTTCCAAAGCTGCATCCCCCAACACAACGGTCGCAGTGGGCGGCAATGTCACCTATACCTTAACCCCACGCTTCAATGGGGGGGTACCGCCAGGCACAGCGTCGCCGAATATCATTACAGTCACTGATACCTTAGGCGCAGGTCTCACCTATGTGTCAGCATCGGGTTCAGGTTGGACCTGTTCTGTAAGTGGTTCCACGATAACCTGCACCCGGCCTGGTCCCTATACCGGTGGCAATTACACTAACATGCCGACCCTCTCTGTCGTCGCTACAGCCACGACGACAGGGACTCTTGCCAATACTGCAAGTATCAGCGCACCGGAAACTGACCCAAACCCCGTTAATAATACGGCCGCAGTGAATGTGACTGGCAGCAATGATGCTGATCTGCAGATGACCAAAACGGCATCCATCAACCCTGTAGTCCCTGGGCAAAATTTCAACTACAGCTTAACGGTACGCAATCTTGGTCCACTCAATATACCGGCGGGACAAACAATCACTGTAACTGATACTTTACCTGCCGGGTTAACGCTTACAGCAGCACCGTCTGGTAGTGGCTGGACCTGTACCCCGAACTCCGGTTTTCCTATTGCTGGCCCAGTTATTATTAGCTGTACGCGCCCAGGCCCACTCGCCATTAATACCAACGCACCGGTTATTACGCTACCGGTTGTCGCTAACACCACTAACACCCTCACGAATAACGCCTGTACCAGCCTCTCTGGAACTGGCCCGGTCGATCCGAACAGTCCAAATAACTGCGCCGGAGTGGGTATTTCCTCCACTACAACCCAAGCAGACCTGGAAGTCACTTCTAAAATTGCATCTCCCGATCCAGTCGATGCAGGGCAGGATCTGACCTACACCATTAACGTCAGGAATAACGGTCCTGATTCATCGACCAATGTGATCGTAACGGATACGCTAGGGAGCCTGATCGCGACAGGTGGTTTTCAATCTGCTACTCCCTCTCAGGGCACCTGTACCCCATCAGGGGTTACGAGTAGCAGTTCCGTGACTCTATCTTGTAATCTGGGTACCCTGGCGGTTGGTGGAACCGCCACAATCACAGTGGTCATCCGTCCCAGCATCGCCACTACAGGAAACCGTACGAATACGGCCACTGTCACCTCGCGTGATGTAGGTGATCCTGATCGAACGAACAACTCCAAGACGGTCACCAGCACGATTACTGCTATCGCTGATGTGACGGTGGGTAAGACCGCTACACCCTCACCGGTGCGGGCGGGCACCGAGCTTACCTATGTTATCACTGCCCGCAATGCCGGGCCCTCGACTGCTTCGTCGGTAACGATTACCGATACCCTACCGATTAACGCAGCGTTCGTGTCAGTGGGTACGCCTTCCGGTGGTGGAACGTGTGGCACCGTACCGGCAGTTGGTACAGTGGGCGGCACACTCGTTTGCAGTTGGTCGTCGCTCACCGGTAGTGGCACTGGTTCCCAGCGGACAGTTCGAGTCGTGGTTCGACCGTTGACCTCCGCTGCAGGCGGCAATGTAGTCAACAACGTAGCTGTTACAACGACAACCAAGGAGTCTAACAGCACAAATAACGATGCTAACGTTATAACACCGGTTACCGCCGCCCTGGTGGACTTGCTAATCAATAAAACGGACAGTGTTGATCCCATCGCCTTGGGACAATCTACCCAGTACACCATCTCGATTACTAACAACGGTCCGTCTTACGCTACTAATGTAAGCCTGACAGACACTTTCCCCGATGGCGGTGTGAAAAGTGCAACCTTCAGCTATCAGGGAGGATTGACAATTTCCCCAACGGGCGCGGGAACCTGCACGGAACCAGCCTTGAACGCCACCACTGGCCCCCTCAACTGCACGTTTACCGGTATCGCCGCGGGCCAGACCGTCACCGTCAAATACACGATGCGGGCCGAAAGCCTTGATACGGCTGGTGCCATATCGGGAACCACCTTCAATAAGGCTGCTGTGACTGCGACCGAGCCTGAAACCTTAACGGCTAATAACACCACGATTCAAGGCACCAGCACCCGCGTTCCCGTCGATCTGGTGCTGACCAAGAGCGGGCCGACAAGCCTCACCCCAGGACAGGCATTCGACTGGACTTTGAATGTCACGAATAACGGCCCTAATCCCAGCACGGGTGCCGTGGTCACCGATATATTGCCCGCCGGGGTGACATATCAAAGCGCCAGTCCAGGCTGCACGTATACTACTGCGACACGGACTGTGCGCTGCACTCTAGGCACGCTTGCGTTCCCAGGGAGTACCTCCTTAACGATTAGGGTCGTTCCTTCCTCGCCTTATACCGGCGCTAGCCCACTCCTTAATACGGCATCCGTTGCAACAGTCAACGAGGTCGATACCGTTCCCGGCAATAATTCCGGCTCAAGTTCTACGCCTGTGGGTAACCCGGTCGCTGATGTCTCCGTGGTCAAGAGCAGCACACCGAATCCCTATGTACCAGGACAAACCTTAACCTATACCGTGGTCGTCAATAACGCGGGCCCGAGTGCCGCCGTCAACGCCAGATTCTCAGATACTTTACCGGCGGCCCTAGCGAGCTTCCCCTGGACGTGTGTCGCCACCACCGGCAGTAGTTGCCCGGCGTCGGGTACAGGCAACATCAGCAACCAGGCAGTTACGGTGCGGGCGGGCGGTAAACTCACCTACACCTTCACAGGAATCGTACCTTCGGGAACTACAGGACAGCTACTCAACACAGCCACTGTCACTGCACCTACAGGAACCACCGACCCCACGCCGGGGAATAACACCGCGCCCAACGACAATCCGAGCGATATCAAGGTAGATCTCTCGGCTAAGAAAACCAGTACTCCAAAACCGTACATTCCAGGGCAAACGCTGACTTACACCGTTGAAATTCGCAACGCGGGTCCTAGCGATGCGGTAGGCGCGACAGTCTCTGATCCGTTGCCAACGGCCCTTGCCGGGTTTAGCTGGACCTGTAGTGCCAGCACAGGCAGCAGTTGTACGGCCAGTGGCAGTGGCAACATCACTGACACAGTGACCGTGCGTGCGGGTGGATTATTGACCTACACCATCAGCGGGACTGTACCCTCAGGCACTACCGGTGAGCTGGCTAATACGGTGACGGTTACACCTACAGCCGGAACGAATGAAACTGATGCCAGCAATAACAGTGCTACCGACAGGAATTCAGGCAATATTCGAGCGGATCTGTCGGTACTCAAGAGCAGCGCGCCTGATCCTTACGTACCAGGGCAGACATTGACCTACACCGTAGTAGTCAACAACGCGGGACCAAGCGACGCAGTGGATGCCACATTCAGTGACACCCTGCCGACAGCGCTGGTCAACTTCCCCTGGACGTGCCTCGCTACCACTGGCAGTAGTTGCCCGGCGTCGGGTACAGGCAACATCAGTAACCAGACGGTCACAGTGCTGGCGGCCGGTAAACTGACCTACACCTTTACCGGGATCGTCCCATCCGGCACTACAGGACAGTTGAAAAATACCGCAGCGATCAATCCGTCGGCGGGAACAACCGATCCAACGCCCACCAACAACACGGCGGGGAACGACAACCCCAGTAATATCAAAGTCGATCTCTCGGCGGCCAAGCGCGGTACGCCCAACCCCTATGTGCCGGGCCAAACCTTGAGCTACACGCTGGAGATTCGCAATGCCGGTCCCAGTGATGCGGTTAACGCATTAGTCTCTGACCCGTTGCCGACGGCTTTTTCCGGGTTTACCTGGACCTGTAGCGCCAGCACTGGGAGTCATTGTGCGGCCAGCGGCAGTGGCGGTATCGCTGACACTGTGACCGTGCGTGCCGGAGGGTTGCTCACTTATACCATTCAAGGGGTAGTGCCAGCGGGGCTGCGTAGCGATCAGACCAATAATGTGACGGTCACTCCGGCACCAGGTACCAATGATACGAATCTCGCTAATAACACGGCGACGGTTGTCAACGGCAGCGGCCCGATAGCCGATCTATCGGTTATAAAAAATAGTCGACCTGACCCCTACGTGCCGGGCCAGATTTTGACCTATACGGTGGTCGTTAGTAATGCCGGTCCGAGTGACGCGCTGGGTACGACGGTGACTGATACGCTACCGACGGTTTTCTCTGGTTTTAGTTGGACCTGTAGCGCCAGCGTGGGCAGTCGTTGTGCGGCCAGCGGAACGGGCAACATCAGCGACACGGTGAATCTGCTGGCAGGCGGGAGCTTGACTTACACGCTGAGCGGAACGGTACCAGCGGGAACTACCGGAGTTCAGCGCAATACCGCAGCGGTTAGTGCGCCTACAGGAACAACTGATCCGACGCCGACCAATAATACAGCGGTCAATCAAAACCCCAGTCGAGTGACCGTGGATCTTTCGGCTACGAAGCGCAGCGATCCTAGCAGCTACATCCCGGGGCAACTGCTCACTTACACGGTGGAAATCCGAAACTCGGGACCCAGCGACGCCATCAGTGCCTTGGTCTCTGATCCGTTGCCTACAGCGTTTGCTGGGTTTACCTGGACCTGTACCGCCAGTACGGGGAGCCGTTGCGCACCGAGTGGCACGGGGCCAGTCACCGACACCGCTGACGTTTTAGCCGGAGGGCTACTCACCTATACAATCCGTGGTACGGTTCCGACCAGCACCAGTGGGGTAAAGACCAATAGTGTAACGGTGACCCCACCATCAGGTGCTAACGATACTAATCTTGCCAACAACACAGCCAGTGTCAGTAGCAGCGGCGATGCACGGGCCGATCTCTCGGTGGTCAAGAGCAGTAACCCCGACCCCTATGTACCGGGTCAACCGCTAACCTACACGCTAGTCGTCAGCAACGCGGGGCCGAGTGATACTGTCAACGCTATTGTCACGGACACTTTACCGGCAGCCTTCTCTGCCTTCACCTGGACCTGTACGGCCACTACGGGTAGCCGCTGCACAGCCAGCGGAACGGGCAACATCAGCGACACGGTTAATGTGCGAGCAGGTGGCAGCCTGACCTACAAGATCACAGGTATTGTCCCTTCTGGTACGACTGGGCAAGTACGTAACACCGCTGCCGTCAATCCCCCCACGGGAACGACCGACCCCGCACCCGGGAATAACTCGGCGGTCAATGATAATCCCAGCAACATCAAGGTTGACCTTTCTGCAGCCAAGCGTGGTACCCCCAACCCCTACATACCGGGACGACAGCTAACATACACAGTGGAAGTCGGTAATGCCGGCCCCAGTGATGCAGTCGATGCATTAGTTTCTGACCCAATGCCGACGGCCTTTGCCGGGTTTACCTGGACTTGTAGCGCCAGCACAGGCAGTCGTTGTGCGGCCAGCGGCAGCGGCGGTATTACTGACACTGTAACTGTGCGTGCCGGAGGGTTGCTTACCTATACCGTTCAAGGGGTAGTGCCTTCAGGCACGGCAGGGGTACAGACCAACACCGTAACAGTGACACCACCTGCGGGGGCTAACGAGGTTAACCCGAATAACAATAGCGCCAGTGATACCAATCGGACCGGTTCTCAAGCCGATCTTTCAGTCATTAAGAGCAGCTCGCCAGATCCTTATGTATCCGGACAGCCCCTAACCTACACCGTTGTTGTCAGCAATGCAGGGCCAAGCGATGCAGTAGGTACCACGGTAACAGACACCTTGCCATCGGCGTTGGCTGGATTTGGCTGGACCTGTAGCGCCAGTGCAGGGAGCCGTTGTACCGCATCAGGCAGTGGCAGCATCAATGATACGGTGAACCTGCGGGCTGGCGGCAGTCTGACCTACACGATCACGGGCACTGTTCCGTCAGGTACTACCGGGCAATTACGCAACACCGCCACCGTCGTGCCACCGGCGGGAACGGCCGATCCGGCTGGTTCCAATAACACGGCTGCCAACGATAACCCCAGCACCAATAAAGTCGATCTCTCAGCGACAAAGCGCAGCAGTCCGAACCCTTATGTAGTGGGACAGCGGCTCACTTACCTTATTGAAATCCGTAACAGTGGCCCAAGTGATGCGATCAACGCGCTCGTGTCTGATCCGTTGCCGAATGCCTTTGCTGGATTCGGCTGGGGCTGTATTGCCAGTGCCGGGAGTCGCTGTGCGGTTTCCGGTTCGGGCAGCATCAGCGACACAGTGACAGTTTTATCTGGAGGATCAATAACTTACACGGTCAGTGGTACAGTACCATTAGGCACCAGTGGGGTACAGACCAACACAGTTACAGTGACTCCGCCGCCAGGCATCAATGACACTAACCCCAGCAACAACACAGCGAGTAACGATAACCCCACCGGACCAGAGGCCGATCTATCGATTCACAAGAGCAGTTCGCCGGATCCATACATACCGGGGCAGGAGTTAACGTACACGGTGGTCGTCAGCAACGCCGGACCGAGCGACGTGGCAGGAGCCAAGGTCACTGACACCCTGCCGGCGGCGTTTGCCGATTTTAGCTGGAGCTGTCTGGCCAGCACAGGGAACCGGTGTACGGCCTCAGGCCGTGGCAGCCTCAACGACACGGTGGATATACGCGCCCATGGAACTTTAACCTACACCTTCAAGGGCAGGGTGCCTTCAGGGACGACCGCCACCCAGCGCAACACGGCCACGGTGACCCCACCTGCGGGGATCACTGACCCGTCCACTCCCAACAACACAGTGATCAACGACAACCCCAGCACCAGCAAAGTGGACCTGTCGGCGGTTAAATACAGCACTCCCAATCCCTATGTTCCGGGGCAAACGCTGACCTACACCCTTCAGATCCGCAATGCCGGACCCAGTGATGCGGTCAATGCGTTAGTCTCTGACCCGCTCCCTACAGCCTTTGCCGGATTCACATGGACATGCGCTGCCAGCAGCGGCAGTCGCTGCGGGGCTTCTGGACGGGGCGGCATCAGCGCTACCGTGACGATCCTGGCGGAGGGATTGCTCACTTACAAAGTCAGTGGCCTCGTGCCGATGAACACCCAGGGCATCCAGTCCAATACCGTCACGGTCAGTCCGCCGGTGGGGGTTAACGATGCAGTGGTCAAAAACAATGTCGCCAGCGACACCACCGACAGCACCGATCCGACCGAAATCCCCACCCTTTCCCAGTGGGCGGCGTTCCTTCTCCTGGTCTCCCTCCTGCTTCTCGCGGGCCAGGCGCTGACCTGGCGAGGACTGAAGGGCAAGGGTCGATTGTGAATAAAATCCAGTAACCTTGCCTAATTGAAAAGAGCGCTTCATGGCGCTCTTTTTTTAGTGTAACGGCTGCTGTCAGTCTCATCCGGGCGACCGATTGCAACAGGCGGTTGCGACGCGCCAATCGAATCCGTAACATCGCCTTTTTAATCAAAATACACTCCGGTCTGAAACATCCCTCGGCAGGGGGATCATCGTGCATGGCAAGGGCGCAACCTCTTCCATGCTGTTTTGCCCAGCCATGGGCGCGGATTGAAGTAAATCAATGACCGAAAACGGAAACCGAATCTCATGCGCAGCCACTATTGCGGCCAAGTCACCGAAGCCTTGATCGATCAAGATGTTACCCTTTGCGGTTGGGCGCATCGCCGCCGCGACCATGGCGGTGTGATCTTCATTGATCTGCGGGATCGCGAGGGGTTAGTGCAGGCGGTCATTGATCCTGACGTACCGGAAGCGTTCAGTCATGCTGAACGGGTTCGCAATGAATACGTACTGCGGATTACCGGGCGGGTGCGGCGTCGCCCGGCCGGTACGGAAAACCCAAATCTGCCTACCGGGGCGGTTGAGGTTTTGGTTCGTGAACTGGAGATCCTCAACCGCTCAGAACCGCTGCCGTTTCAACTGGATGATGAGGACACCTCAGAAGAGGTGCGGCTGCGCTATCGCTATCTCGATCTGCGCCGACCGGTGATGCAAGAGCGGTTACGGCTAAGGACCCGCACCATCAGTGCGCTGCGCGGGTTTCTGGATGAGCATGGGTTTATGGACATCGAGACCCCCATGTTGACCAAAGCGACGCCAGAGGGCGCTCGTGATTATTTGGTGCCGAGTCGAACGCATCCCGGCAGCTTTTTCGCGTTGCCGCAATCGCCACAGCTTTTCAAGCAATTGCTCATGATGGCCGGCATGGACCGTTATTATCAGGTCGCGCGTTGTTTTCGCGATGAGGATTTACGGGCGGATCGGCAACCGGAGTTCACTCAGCTTGACATCGAAACCTCGTTTATGGACGAGCAGGCGATCACCGATCTGATGGAGGAGATGATTCGGGCGATGTTTGCCAAGGTGTTAGGCGTTGAATTGCCAAACCCCTTTCCCCGAATGCCCTACGAAGCGGCCATGCAGCGTTACGGCTCCGACAAACCGGATTTGCGAATCCCCCTGGAGCTAACCGAACTTTCCGATGTAATGGCGGATGTAGAATTCAATGTGTTCGCCGCCGCCGCGCAGGACCCGCAAGGCCGGGTTGCGGCGCTGCGGGTGCCCGATGGCGGCAAGATTCCTCGCCGCGAGATCGATGGTTACGGAGAATTCGTCGGGCGCTATGGGGCCAAAGGTTTGGCCTATATCAAAATCAACGATAGCGCCATCGGCCGTAATGGCCTGCAATCGCCCATCGTGAAATTTTTGCCCGATGAAGTGCTGGCCAAGATTTTAAGCCGCACGGGCGCGGAAAACGGCGATCTGATCTTTTTCGGCGCCGGTCCTGCCAAAGTGGTCAACGACGCCTTAGGCGCGCTCCGGGTGCGGGTTGGCACGGATTTGGGCCTGATGAATCGCGAATGGGCACCGCTCTGGGTTGTGAACTTCCCCATGTTCGAATGGGATGAGCAGGCCAAGCGCTGGAATGCACTGCACCATCCTTTCACCGCGCCGCGCGTCGATGATCCGGCTGAAGTGCAATCCAATCCGGCCGGTTGTCTATCGCGAGCCTACGATATGGTGCTCAACGGCACCGAAATCGGCGGTGGATCGGTACGTATTCACCGACCGGAAATGCAAAGCACTGTGTTTGAGCTGCTGGGGATTGGCCCTGAGGAGGCAGCGGCTAAATTTGGCTTTCTGCTGGATGCATTGAAATGTGGCTGTCCGCCGCACGGCGGCCTGGCCTTTGGGCTGGATCGGCTCGTCATGCTGATGACCGGGGCCAAATCAATCCGTGAAGTGATGGCGTTTCCCAAGACCCAAACGGCGGCTTGCTTGTTGACCCAGGCACCAGCGCCGGTTACCGAAGGCCAGTTGCGCGATCTCAATATCCGCTTGCGTCGCACGCCCTAATCTTAAGGTGGATGAAAAGCCTGCCTTCCCGGCCTTGGTCGCGTCATCAGCCGAGGTCGAAAACCAGCCTCGCTACAAACGGCCGGAATCTGTTCTCGTCGTAGTTTATACCGTTGAGGGCGACGTATTGGTGCTGCGTCGTCGGCAGCCTGCTGATTTCTGGCAATCAGTAACCGGCAGCCTGCATTGGCAGGAGACCGACCCACTGACGACGGCCCGACGGGAATTGCGCGAGGAAACCGGATTGGGCGATGCGGTCACGGTGGAGCCTTGTGGCGTCATTAACCGCTTCCCGATTCTGCCATCCTGGCGGCATCGTTATGCTGCTGATGTGACTGAAAACATCGAGCATGTATTCCGGGTTGAGTTACCAGAGCAATCCACTATCGTTTTAAATCCTGACGAACATAGCGAATGGCTGTGGCTGCCACGCGCGGCAGCGGCTTGCCGAGTGAGTTCATGGACTAATCGGGAAGCGATCTTGCAGCTACCATGAGAGACCAGCCGATGCCTAGACGGTCACTGCTGTTATGTTTGGTTACCGCTCTTATGAGTGCCCCCGCCGGGGCGCAACTGCTCGAAGAGGCGCTGGATGATCCTGGCTTCGGTAAATTGGCGATTTATCAAGGCAGTGATGAACCGAAAGGGGTCGCCCTGTTCGCGGCTGGGCCGGGGGGCTGGAACCCGGAGATGGCTGCTGTAGCCAGGGAAATCGCCCAACTTGATTACGTGGTGGCTGGTATCAATCTGGACGATTATCTCGCCCGGCTTAACCGGTCGGACGCTACCTGTATCGATCTGGCGGGCGATCTTGATCGGCTCAATCGGCTCATGGAACAGCGCTATCCCATCGCCACCCATCAGCCCTCAATTCTGGTTGGGGTCGGTGCTGGGGCGGCCCTGACCTATGCCGCGCTGGTCCAGGCACCCAATGACCGGTTTCACGCTGGGGTGAGCGTCGATTTTTGCCCAGAACTGGCTTTAGCCAAGCCCCTATGCCAAAGCGCCAACCGCCTGGAGGGCGCGCGGCTCGTTGACAACAAAAGTTTGTTGCTACTGCCGGTGACGCAGCTACCGACCACCTGGTTCGTCTTTCAAAATCGTCCGACCTGCGATGCCGCCATGGCCAGTCAGTTCGTCAAGTCGATTCCGTTAGCCCGCTGGTCCGAAGTAGCTGATAAGACAGGGAGCAAAGGCTGGTTGCCGCAAGTGACCGCTCTGATGCAATGGCTTGATCCGGGCATTGTCAGACAGGTGCAACCGGACGCCACTATCCTGGGCGTCCCGCTGACTGAAGTGCCGACGCCCGCTGGACCCGAACGACCGCAAGTGGCGGTGATGCTGTCAGGTGATGGCGGTTGGGCGCTGCTGGATCGGGCGGTGACAGCGGAATTGGCCAAGAATGGCTTGCCCACGGTCGGCTGGGATTCACTGAGTTACTTTTGGAAAGCGCGGCAACCGGAGGAAGTGGCGTTGGATTTAGAACAGACGCTGCGCTATTACCTCAGCCGTTGGCAAAAAGAGCGCATCGTTCTCATTGGCTATTCATTCGGCGCGGATGTCTTACCGGCGGTTATCAGCCGTTTGCCGCAAAACTTGCGGGACAAAATTGATCTGGTTGCGTTCCTTGGCCTGTCCACTCACGCTTCTTTTGCCTTTAGTTTACGCAATTGGATCAGCAACACGCCTGCTACGGGCGATCAACCCGTCCGTCCAGAGATGGAAAAATTGGCGGGACTAAAACGGCTGTGTATCTATGGCCTGGAGGAAAACGATACCCTCTGTCCCAAGCTCGCCGATTTGGGCGTTATCGTCAATTCAATGCCTGGCAATCATCATTTCGATGAGGACTATCCCGGCGTAGCCAGGCGGATTCTCGATCAACTTCCCATCACGAAGGCGACGCAAGCGCCTGTTCCAGCCGCGACGCCGCTTCCCAGTCCAGTAGCGCCGCCCCCGTTGCTACAACCAACCCAACCGGCTCAGCCAACCCAGGCGCTACAACCCAGCCAACCGGCTCAACCGGCTCAACCACTTCAATCACCGGCTCCTCGTTGATATGGCCATTTACGCGATTGGCGATATTCAAGGTTGTTACGATCCGCTGCGGCGTTTGCTGGATGTACTACGGTTCGATCCGACCGCCGATACGCTGTGGTTGGTCGGAGATTTAGTCAATCGTGGTCCGCAGTCGGCGGAGGTGTTGCGCTTCGTGCAGCGTTTGGGAGAGCGCGCCGTCGTCGTTTTAGGCAATCACGATCTGACCCTATTGGCGGTCGCGGCCGGTCACGTAAAACCGAAACGCAAGGATACCTTTCACTCTGTTCTTGATGCGCCTGATGGTGAGCAATTGCTGGCCTGGCTGCGCCATCGCCCGTTATTGCATCATGATGCGTCGTTGGGCTTTACCATGATCCATGCTGGCTTGCCGCCACAGTGGGATCTCGCCCTGGCGCAACGCTGCGCCGCTGCCGTTGAAGCGACCCTGCAAGGAACCGATTGCAACGCCTTTCTAAAGCACATGTTTGGCAGTGAACCCGCGCGCTGGCGGGATGACCTGGCAGGTTACGACCGGCTGCGCTTTACGGTCAACGCCTTGACCCGAATGCGATTTTGCACGGGCGACGGCAAGCTCTCGTTGACTGAAAAAGGTGCTCCCGGCAGCCAGACTTTGGGTCTCATTCCTTGGTTCGCGGTACCAGGGCGGCGTAACGCCAATCTCAATATCATTTTCGGCCACTGGGCGGCGCTTGGCTATTTTCGGGCGGCGGGCATTTTTGCGCTGGACAGTGGTTGCGTCTGGGGCAATCGGTTAACTGCGATTCGCTTGGATGAAGCCGGGATCCCGGCCTGGAGTGTTCCGGCAGTCAGTAGTGGATCGGCACCCCGATGACGCCACAATTGACCCTGGTCGCTGCGCTCGCCCGAAACGGGATTATCGGGCGGGATAATCGCTTGCCGTGGCATCTACCGGCTGATTTACGTTTCTTCAAGCAAATCACAATGGGCAAGCCGTTGCTGATGGGCCGACGGACCTGGGAGTCTATCGGCCGACCGCTACCTGGCCGACCTATGATCATCTTAAGCCACGATCGCAGCTATCGGGCAGTGGGCGGCACTGTCGTTCATGCATTAAGCGAGGCACTGACGGCAGCGGGAGATGCGCCAGAGATCATGGTAATCGGCGGCGCTGTGCTGTTTAAGCAGACCTTGCCGCAGGCGCAACGGATGTATCTCACCCAGGTCGAAGCGGACGTACCCGGCGATACCTGGTTTCCAGACTGGAATCCGGCCGAGTGGGAACTGGTTTGGGAAGAGGCGCATTCCGCTGATGAAAAAAACGCCTGGCCGTTCCGGTTTCAACGCTGGGAACGACTGGATCGTTAGCTTCACGTGTTGGCTATGTTCGCGCCTGCCAACCCAAATGATTCAAATACGCCAAACGGGCTGCTTCATCCGGTAAGGCTTCATTGAGCACCGCCATAAAGGGTGCATCGACTTCAGCGTCGTGAAGCAGCAACCGCGCCTGGGCGGTTCGCGGCACACGGGTAGGACAGCTCGCCGGGGTTGGTGAACTGTCGGATCGGGATTCTTGCTCGCAACGATTAGCCATCAAAATCACCTCTGCCGTTAAGCTTCAAGCCACTGGCGAAACGTCTGATCCAGCAGTTCTGAACCCGGATTGGTGGTGGATTCCAGCGCCGGGCCAGCCTCCAGCCGGGCCAATTCCGCCACAATCCAATCGCTCAAGGCTGGAATCCGTGGCCCCCACGCCAGTTCAGCACCGCCTTGTTTGGCCGCTAACAACTGGTCAATCGCATCGCGCAACTCACCGGGCGGGATCAACGTCGTCACTAACTCGTCAAAGGGCATCGGCACCACCCCGCGCCCGCTTTCCAGCCAGCGGACAGCCAGCAGGGGTCGCAACACGTAGAGATATTTTTTCAAACGCACCACATCGCCACGCAAGTATTCACGCTGATTACCACGGGCCATGTGCAGATAGTGCCAGGCGCAGCCGCGCGGTGAATAATAGGTGGGCGTTAACGCCAGCATCGCTTGCCGAAAGCCCGGTTGCTCGCGGTAAACGAGGGGCGAATGCAGCCATTCAAATAACGGCGGGTTGGATTTGTACATCAAGTGCAGCGATTTACGTAAATCCCAGCCGTTGATGTCCAACAAGTCCTCAATCGGTCGTTCAATTACATCGCGGCGACGTTCGACATGGATGCTCAGATACCAGTCGCGTGGATGCACGTAGATAAAGCGGACATCGTAATCGCTATCTGGCGAGGCGAAGCCCCAGGCTCGGCTACCGGATTCACAGGCGTACAAAATCCGCACCGATTCAGCTTGTTCAATCGCGTTCAAACGCTCCAGAATGGCTGGCGTGGCGGCGTCTGCTTTATGGCAATGTTCCGGCATAGGGTTTTTAATCCGTTGAGTTCAATCAATAAGCCCATTGTCGCTCCACACTGGCGCTTGATTCAGCACGTCTTTGCGCCGTCGCCAGTCCGGTAGAAATTGATCCATTAAAGCCTTGAATCGGGCATTGTGGCTGGATTCCAGCAGATGAACCATTTCATGGACGATCAAATATTCCAGACACTCCGGCGGCTTCCTGGCCAGTTCGGCATTGATGCGAATGCAACCGGTTTTCGGCGTGCAACTGCCCCAGCGAGTTTTCATCTGCCGGATGCTAAACGTTCTGACTCGCACACCCAGCACCGGCTGCCAACGGGAGATCAGCGGGGGTATGGCCTGCCGCAGTTGCTCCCGATACCAGGCAGCCAGCGCCTCACGTCGCACCGCAGCCGTATGGGATGGAACCCGCAGCACCAGACGCTGATGTTGCAACGCTACCATGGGCGCGGCATCGCTTTCTTCAATGACCAGCCCATAGCGCTGGCCCCAGACCAGACAGCTTTCCCGATTCAGATCATCGTGCGGCGTTGCCCGCACCTGTTCACGCAGTCTGCGTTGCTGTTGCCGAATCCAATCCAGCCTGGAAATCGCAAACGCCCGCAATGTGTCAAGACTGATCTGACGCGGCGCGGAAAGTCGCACCTGCCCGAAGGGCGGGTGGACGCTGAGGCGCATATTTTTGATATTTTTCAGCATGACAGCGATGGTCATATCGCCTAGTTGCAACCTTGGCGGAATTTGTTGGCCATGCTTCATGGTTCATCCGTCCGTTGTAGGGGCGACCGGCCGGTTGCCCGTACATTTATATCGGTTGCCCATACATTTGTATCGGTCGCCGGTACCGCCACCACCCGCCACAATCCAAACAATTCCATGCAGATGATTAGGCATGATCACGTAATCGCCCTTCAGCTGTTGTTAGTCAGCAATTCCATACTGCGCCCGATAATCTCGCATCCTCGCCAAGTCTTCGGCGTAATTGGGTTGCTCGGCCAAATAAGCCACCAAATCATCCAGATTGACGATGCTGGTGACGGCAATGGCATGGGCGCGCTCGACCTCTTGCACTGCCGATAGCGCTCCCTGTCCCCGCTCGCGCCGATCCAGGGCAAGCAGCACGCCCGCTGGTAGGGCCTGATGCGCGGCTAGCAGCGTCATCGTTTCCCGAATCGCCGTACCGGCGGTCATCACATCATCAACCACCAGCACCCGCCCCTGTAACGGCGCGCCAACGATTAGGCCCCCCTCGCCATGGTCCTTAGCTTCCTTGCGGTTGAAACACCAAGGTAGATCGCGGCCATACTGATCGGCCAAGGCGATGGCGACCGCCGCTACCAACGGAATCCCTTTATAAGCAGGTCCGAACAGCATGTCGAACGGTAAGCCAGCATCCACCAGCGCAGCAGCGTAATAGCGGCCCAGCCGCGCCAGCGCCGCACCGCTATTAAATAACCCGGCATTGAAGAAATAGGGGCTGATTCGTCCGGATTTCAGAGTGAATTCGCCGAAACGCAACACGCCCTGGTTGATAGCGAAGTCGAGAAAATCGCGCTGGTAGTCCTGCATGAGTCGAGATTCCGGTTAGAAAGTGGCAAATGCCGGTATGATAACGCGCTTTGCCATTCGACTAGCGGGGCCTTGCGGATCGATCATGCGGGTGATCAGTTTCAACGCCAACGGTATCCGTTCAGCGGCCGGTAAGGGCTTTTTTACCTGGCTGGCCACGCAGAACGCGGACGTGATTTGCCTGCAAGAGACGCGGGCGCAAAGCGCGCAGTTGCCATCCGCGCCTTACCATCCGCCCGGCTACTATTGCTACTACCATGACGCCGAACGCAAAGGCTATAGCGGGGTGGCGGTGTACGCTCGCCGTACGCCTGATGAGTTGCGAAGCGGTTTAGGCTGGCCGGAATGCGATACCGAGGGCCGTTGGCTGGAGGCGCGGTTTGGCTCGCTGAGCGTGGTTGCTGTGTATCTGCCATCCGGCGCATCCAGTCCAGCGCGGCAGGCGGTCAAATTTGACTTTCTGGCGCGATTGCTTAAGCCGCTGCAAGGGCTATACGCCAGTGGCCGTGATGTGATTCTGTGCGGTGACTGGAATATGGCGCACCGGGAGATTGATTTGAAAAATTGGCGGGCTAACCGCAATTATCCTGGCTTTTTACCCGAAGAGCGGGCCTGGCTTGATGATTTATTCGGCCCGCTGGGCTGGATCGATGCCTTTCGCGTTATCGAGCCGCGACCCGATCAATATACCTGGTGGTCGAATCGTGGCCGCGCACGTGCCCATAATGTGGGCTGGCGTATTGATTATCAGGTGGTTACACCTGGTTTGGCAGACAAAATTCGCGCCGCTGCTATCTATCGCGACCAGCATTTTTCCGACCACGCGCCCCTGATCATGGATTACGACTATGCCTTCTGAGACGCCTCGCCACAGTAACAGCGACATCCTGCGGATTTTCGTAAGCGGGCGGATGCTGACTGCGCTACTGATGGGTTTTTCCTCCGGTTTGCCGCTGTTGCTTGCTACCGGTTCGGTGCTACAGGCATGGCTGAAGGAATCTGGCATCAGTCTGGGTGCTATTGGCTTATTCAGCCTGGTGGGTCTGCCCTACACCCTCAAATTTCTGTGGGCACCGCTGCTGGATCGCTTCGCGCCTATCGTCGGTATGGGCCGACGACGCGGTTGGCTGTTGTTGATTCAACTGGCGTTGATGGCCGCTATCGCCGGTTTGGGTTTTACCGATCCAACGCAAAGCTTGCCAATGGTGACCCTGGCGGCTTTTCTCGTCGCGTTCTTTTCCGCTTCGCAGGATATCGTCGTCGATGCTTATCGCCGTGAGTCGCTCAATGACGACGAGCAGGGTTTAGGCGCATCGCTTTACGTCAACGGTTATCGGGTTGGGTTGTTGCTCTCTTCGGGCGGTGGACTGATTTTGGCTGATTACATCCCCTATTCAGCTGTGTATTGGGTGATGGTGGCGGCGATGTTGCCGGGCCTGATTACGACCTTATTGTGTATCGAACCGCAGATTGCCGTGGGCACGCCGCGCACCTTGCGGGAGGCGGTCATTGAGCCGTTCGTTGAATATTTTTCCCGCCAGGATGCGGTGCTGATTTTGCTGTTCGTGCTGCTGTACAAAGTCGGCGAGATGATGGCCAATCAAATGACCACGCCCTTTTACCTGGACATCGGCTTCAGTAAGACCGAAATCGGCGCTGTGGTGAAACTATTCGGTTTCTGGGCGACTGTGGTCGGCGGCCTGTTGGGTGGGATACTGATGCTGCGGTTGGGCCAATATCGCGCGCTGTGGCTGTTTGGCGTACTGCAAGCCATCGGCTTGATCGGCTTTGTCATCCTGGCGCGCCTCGGCCACAGCCTGCCGGGGCTGGCGCTGGCCATCACCAGCGAAAACCTCTTCAGCGGTATGGCGACCACAGCCTATGTCGCCTTCATGGCGAGCCTGACTAACAAGAAATTCACTGCTACCCAATATGCCTTGCTGAGCAGTCTGATGGGCATTCCGCGCGTGGTGATGACCACACCAACTGGCTATCTGGCCCAGTGGTTGGGCTGGGAGGGGTTCTTTCTGTTTTGCATGGCGTCCACGGTGCCGGGTTTATGGTTGTTGACCCGATTCCGGGGCTGGATGGAATCTTCAGGCGATTCACAAACCAAAGCGGGCGACCCGGCCCATTGACCGAATCGCCCACCAGGGTCAGTAAGTCAAACCGTAGCCAAACGGATACAGCGTGTCTTTCTCCGGATAACCCGGTACATCGGATTGGTTGTCGATCACCGCTTGCAGGTTGTTAGCCAAAGCAAACGGCATCCGGCCTTGCGGCTTGACCTTGCCGCTGAGCACATCAAGTAACGCGGTATCGCTGACGCCAAAACCAGCGACGATAGCGCCCGCGTTTTTCAAGCCGCTGGCCTCATCCAGCACGAACGGATGCCGGAAATAAATGTGCAAAATGGTGTTTTGCGGGCCGACTTCGTTCATCACCGCTTGAATATCCGCCAACGATGGCTTGAGCTGCCACGATTGCGAAGCGGCCATGGCGGTAAACGACAAATTGTTGGCTTCCCACGGGAAAACGCCGCCGAAGATCAGCCCATTATCCAGGCAGGTTTTCGTGGTATCGGCATAGGCATCCACCGCTACACAGCGATCTTCCGCACCGTAGGGTTTGTTAAACGGCTGCCCGGCCTTGATCGGTTTAAGATGCGCGGTGTTCAGACCCGTAGCCGGATCGTCGCTCTTATAAGTACCCGCGACAGACCGATTCACCAAGGCAGTCACCGAAATCAGCGCGTAGTCATGGCCTGATGCGACCGGCCGCACACCATTGGCCAGCACATTGCCATCGGTGACCGCATACCCGTATCGCTCAACATTGGCCTTGGTGAAATCGCCCATGATGTAAACCTTGGCACCGGCTCGCAACGGTAGCGCCTTAGCCCCGCCGGTCAGGTCCTGATTTTTAAGCAAGACGACCGATTTGCGCTGAATATCAAGGGCAGCGGCGCGGTTGGCTTGACTGCCGATCATGCCGGTCGCCTGGGTTTGATCGACATAAGGATCTTCAAACAAACCCAACTGGAATTGCTCTTTCAGCAACCGCTTGGCCGCTTCGTTGATCCGGCTTTCAGTCACCAGTCCCGCCGTCGCCAGATCGACGATGGTTTTATTAACGTGAAATCCGGATAAGACTTCCGTACCGCCATTAATCGCGGCGGCCACCCGCTCCGGAACGGTCTTGGTTTCCAGCCCCCAGGCCCGATCATTGATGATGCCGGTATCCGAATTGACATAGCCCTGGAAGCCGAGCTGACCACGCAGCAAGTCGGTGACAATCTGCTTGGAAAACGCGAAACCAACCTGGTCGTATTTGACGCCTTCATAGGTCAAATTAACCGGCGCGCCGTAGTAGGGCATAATCGACGACACCCCAGCATCGATAGCGGCTTTGAAAGATTTCAGGTGATAGCCGAAATTGCCGCCTGGGTAGACCTGCTCCTTGCCATGGGAATAATGCGGATCAAGGCCCAATTCCTGCGGCCCACCGCCGGGGAAGTGCTTGATGGTCAGCGCCACCGCACTGTCTCTGGTGACGGAAGTGCCATCCTGAACGGTAGGCCCCTGGAGGTTTTGCACCAGGGTTTTCAATATGTTGGCGTCAAGATCGGCATTTTCGGTGAAGGTTTCATGCACCCGATACCAGCGCGGCTCGGTCGATAAATCCGCCATGTAGCCATACATCGCGCGTAAACCAATCGCTTTCCATTCCGGCCCCATCACATCGGTAAATTGCTTGATCACCGACATGTCGCCGGTGGTTGGCGTCTGGCCGGTCTTGAGCGCTTCCACGCCCAGAGCGGCGGCAGCCAGACCCGCTTCCTTGGGAAAAGCGGTAAAGGCACCGGCGGCCTCGTTGATCCCCGCGCGCGCGTCAGGATCGATATGGTTACGGGCGTTGGACTTGAACAGGGCGGGAATGCCAAGGCGGGTTGCTTCGTTTAGCTCCTGAATCTTGTTGGTCCATGTGGTGATTTCCAACGGGGTAACCGGCTGACCAGCAAATCCTGGATTGGGGTTTTTGACCGGATTGGCCGTGACCAGATTGCGCAGGATAAAACGATGCATCTTCTGATTGGTGATGTAATCGTTCGCTGGATCTTCAACGGTGCCGCCAAAACCGGCGTTGAGCGTGTCAATCAGCATCAAGCCTGCCTTTTCCTCCAGAGTCATCTGCGCAACTAAATCCTCGGCACGCTGATCAACCGGCAAGCGCCAGTCCTCGTAAGCATCCAGTCTGCCGTTGGCGTTGGAATCCTTAAATTGCAGGCCATTGACATTCAGGATGGCCTTGACGCGGGCACCAATTTTGGGCTGATTGACCGGCGGTGGATTCGGCGGCGGCGGGTTATCGTGATCATCGTTGTTGCAACCCGCAACCCCAAGTCCCAGGGCAAGGGTTACCGCCAAAGCGATTCGCTGCCGGGCAAGCGGTGCGGTCGAGTCGGTCGATGAGAGGGTAGGGAGGCGTTTTTTCATCGGATTATCCTTGAGTTATTTAAAGAGCGCCAAAATCGATGTCGGCTATCGACCCGCATGATTTTTGATAAACCGGATGGTTTCTTGCCCATGATCAGCAGATTCGATTCAAGCTCCACGGGCGCGAGCCTGAATCGCGGTTAAGGCAATGGTGAATACGATGTCATCCACCAAAGCGCCGCGAGAAAGATCGTTAACCGGCTTATTCAAGCCTTGCAGCATGGGACCCAGCGAGATGACGTTGGCGCTGCGCTGCACCGCCTTGTAGGTGGTATTGCCGGTATTGAGATCAGGAAAGACGAAGACGGTGGCTTGACCGGCGACCTGCGAGCCGGGCGCTTTTTGCTGACCAACTTCACGTACCGATGCGGCGTCGTATTGCAACGGGCCGTCGATGGGTAGATCAGGGGCTTTGGCTTTGGCCAGTTCCGTTGCCTGGCGGACCTTTTCCACGTCCGCCCCCGCGCCGGAACTGCCAGTGGAATAACTGATCATCGCTACCTTCGGCTCAATGCCAAAGGCGCGGGCGCTGGCGGCGCTTTGCAAGGCAATTTCGGCCAGTTCAGCGGCGGTAGGATCGGGATTGATAGCGCAATCGCCATACACCAGCACCTGATCGGGCATCAGCATGAAGAACACCGAGGAGACGATGGAGGAACCCGGCTCGGTTTTAATCAGTTGCAGGGCCGGACGCACGGTGTTGGCCGTGGTATGCACCGCGCCGGAAACCAGGCCGTCCACCGCATCGACAGCCAGCATCATCGTACCCAATACCACCGTATCCTGAAGCTGATCGCGGGCCTGCGCGGGCGTCAGCCCCTTGCTGCGACGCATTGCTACCAACGGTTCGACATACTGTTCGCGGATGGCGTCCGGGTCGAGGATTTCCAGCGTCGGCGGCAGGAGGACGCCCTGCGCGGCGGCGACCGCTTCGATGACCGCGTGTTTCCCCAGCAGCACACAGCGGGCAATTTCCTTCTCGGTGCAGATCACGGCTGCACGGATGGTACGCGCCTCGTCACCCTCCGGCAGGACGATGCGCTGGTTGGCCATACGGGCGGTTTGAATCAGCCGATAGCGGAACGCAGGCGGCGACATCTGGATCGAAGCGGGCATGCGCACGCTCTCGGTCAGCACGCTTGCCCAAAGCTGATCCGCCACCGCATCCAGCACCGCATTCATCCGCGCGGTATCGTCAGTGGGCACCGCGCCGGGCAGGTGGTCGATGCGCGTCGCAGTCATAAAGCTGTCAGTGGCGACGCTGAGAATCGGTAGGCCGCTACTAAACGCATGGGCGGCTAATTTACGGATACGCGGGTCGATTTCTGAGCCATGCGTTAGCATCAAACCGGCCAACTGAACACCACTGCTAGCGGCTAGCGCGGTCGCCAGCAGCACATCATCCCGATCCCCGGCCACCATAATCAGCGCGCCCGGCGTCAGCCGGTGGATCATCTCGGCGGCGGAACGGGCGGTAATCACCGTTTCCAGCACCCGCCGGGTGGCAATTTCACCTTCGACCAGCACACGGGCATTCAGATGGCGGGCAATATCCAGCGTGCGCGGTGCCAGCAGGCTGGCGTTGTAAGGAATCACTCCCCACAACGTGATATCGCCGAGCGCCTCACGGGCTGCCTCCACCTCAAATGAGGTCGGCGCTTTATTAATGATCGCCCCGGCGATATGGCAGCCGACCTTGCTCATCCGCAGCGCCATGTGACTGATTTCGTCGAGGGCGTTGCCTTGTTTAGCGCTGGCAACCAGTACGATTTCCGCTTTCAGGCTGCGGGCGATTTCGGCATTGAGCCGAGGCGTGAAGGGATGAATAGCGTCGGTGTGCATCCCCTCGGCAACCAGCACATCGTTACCCTCGGCGGCTCGCATACACAAGCCCACGATGTCTTCGAGCAGCTCCGATTCCAGCCCCGCTGTTAAGCGCTCATCGGCCTGGGTGATCGGGATAGGGTCGGGCGTTTCGATCTGGCAAATTTCGCGGGCAAAATGGGCGGAGTGCTCGTTAGTGAGCTGATCTTCGGCGACGGGTTTAATGAAGCCGACACGAAAGCCTTGATGTTGCAGGGCGCGTACCAGCCCCAGTGCGATGGAGGTTAAGCCGACACTCTGGCGGGTCGGCACGAGGTAGAAAATCTGCATACGAGGGATGCCGTTAACTTTTTTGAGAGGTATGAGAAAAAATTTAAGCAGCGATTTTGAAGACGATTTTGCGCACCGGCCCGGCCTGTTCAGCTTGCAAGCCCGGCATGTGCACATCCTCCGGCCACAGCAACAGAAAACAACCGTCGGTCAGGGTCAGAAAATCGCCGGTACCGTGCAGCACCGACAGGTCGCGGCTTTCATCATGGGATTCCAGCGTCATGCGATGCAGCGGCGCGTAACCGATGCGCTCGATGCCCTGCACGATGAACTGCAAATCGATATAGCGCCGGTGCGCTTCCCAAAAGCCCTCACTCTGGGGCTTGGTGACGTAGCCCTGCACCAGCGCAAACAGGCGATCCCCTGCCAAGTCGTGGCGACCATCGGCCAGCGCTGCCAGATCCTGATTGCGCAGAAAATCGAAGGCCTGCTTGAACAGCGGCCCCAGCACGGCATAGCGCTCGGCATTGGCGAGGTGATCGGCAATCATGGCAAGGTCCTCAACGGTAAGAAGGGCATGGCAGCGTCCTCAATCAAGCCTGCAGGGTTTGCGTGCCTTGCCAGTGTGCGCCGGGAGCCAGTTCAACGGGTTTGGCAATGGTAGCGGCTTCGACGCAGACAAAGCGCTGATAGTCGGTCGGTTCCAAATCCGGCATGGTCAAGGATTTGGCGGCATCGGGATTCCAGATCACCGCATCCGTGAAGCCATCAGCGCGAATCACCGTGGTGCGGGTGGGTTCAACTAAGCGCAATTCAGCCGGTGGATTGAAATAAATCCGATTCACTTCACCAGCAAATCCAAGGATGGGGTCGGTTTGTTGGTGATCAGTCCAGCCGGCTGCCGCATCGCAATAGCGCAAGCCCAGCAACCCCTCGACAGTCGTGGTCGCAATGTCGGCAATGCTGAAATAGGTATGCAGTCCGCTGGTGAAGGTAAACGGCTCGGAACCGGTGTTCAGCACGGCCAGCGTGACCGCCAACTGGTTGCCGCCGACGGCGACCGTGAGCCGGGCCTGAAAGGGATGCGGCCACAGCGAACGGCTGTCGTCGTTATCGTTCACCTGAAAATGGGCGATGGCGTTGCCGTCTTCCATCACGGCGTGGTCAAAGCTCCACGCCATCTGCCGCACCAGACCATGCAACGGCAAGGGGCCGGTCATCCCAAATTGCGGAAAAATAACCGGAATACCCCCACGAATCGGGGTGTTCTCGCGAAATTCTGAACGTCTACTCAAGAAAAAGCGTTCCGGGCCACGGGCTGGGATCCACGAAGTGACCTGCGCACCCTGGAGGTAAATCTCAACACGCGCGCCGTCGGGGGCTGTGAGGACCATTTTGGGCAGATCGCCAGTGCCCGGAACGAAGGTGTAGCCTACATCGACAAGGGACATGAACAGCGGTTTCCTGTTTTTTTGAAGCACAGGGCTTCGATGTGGGTGGGCGCACGTCCCACCCGCGAGCGGTTAACGAATGACGCGGGCACCTTTGCCTTTCATCGCCGCTTCCACTTCTTCAACCCGCACCATCGAGGTATCGCCCGGCGTGGTCATCGCCAGCGCTCCATGCGCTGCGCCATACTCGACTGCTGCTTGGGGGCCTTTGCCTTCGAGGAAACCGTAGGCCAGACCCGACGCGAAGCCGTCGCCACCGCCCACCCGGTCGTAGATTTCCAGGTTATCGCGCTTCATCGACTCGTAAATTTTGCCGTCATACCAGAGGATGGCGGCCCAATCGTTGAAGGTGGCCGTCCTGGCGTTGCGTAGGGTCGTCGCTGCGACTTTGAAGTTGGGAAAATCCTTGACCGCCGTTTTAATCATGTTGGTGAAGGATTCGGTCTGGATCTGGGTCAGATGCTCATCAGCCCCGTCCACCGTAAAGCCCAGACAGGCGGTGAAATCTTCCTCATTGCCAATCATCACATCGACAGAGCGGGCGATTTCGCGGTTGATTTTCTGGGCACCCGCCTTGCCGCCCTGACTGTTCCACAGTGAGGCACGGTAATTCAGGTCATAGGCGACCACGGTGCCGTACTGCTTGGCGACTTGCACCGCTTCCAGCACCGCTTCGGCGGTATTGGACGCCAGTGCGGCGAAGATGCCGCCGGTCTGGAACCAGCGCACGCCTTCCTCACCAAACAATTTTTCCCAATTGACCTCGCCGGGGCGGATTTGCGAGGCTGCCGAATGGCCTCGGTCGGAGCACCCCAGCGCCGGGCGAATGCCGAAGCCTTTTTCAGTGAAATTCAAGCCAACACGGGTATTGCGGCCCAATCCGTCAAAGTCACGCCAGATGACGTGTGACATATCGACGCCGCCTTGCAGAATGAAATCTTCCACCAGCCAGCCGAGATCGTTTTTGGGCAGCGCAGTCACCACAGCGGCGCGTTTACCCCAGCACTTGCGCATGGCGCGCGCCACGTTGTATTCGCCGCCGCCTTCCCACACCTGAAAGGAGCGGGCATTACGCACCCGACCGAAACCCGGATCGAAGCGCAGCATCACTTCGCCAAACGACACGCAATCCCATGTTGTTTCAGCGGCAGATTTGATCACCAATTCAGCCATGTTTTGAGTCCTCATCAATACAAGACCCCCCTCTTCCCTTGCGGGAGAGAGGCTGGGGGAGAGGGCACTAACTCCCCTCGCCCGCTGGGAGAGGGGCAGGGGGAGAGGGCATTTTTATCGCGGCTTCAGCGCACTGGCTTCTTTGGCCAACGCGGTAATCTTGCCCCAATCACCCGCCGTCACGGCCGCCTTGGGCACCAGCCACGAACCCCCGACGCAGGCCACATTGGGCAGCGCCAGAAAGTCCGGCGCGTTCTCCACCGACACCCCACCGGTCGGGCAGAACATCACCTCCGGGAACGGCCCGCCCAGCGCTTTCAACATGCCGATGCCGCCGGCCTGCTGCGCTGGGAACAGTTTCAATTGCTGAAATCCGGCCAACCGGGCGGCAATCACATCCGAAGGTGTCATTACGCCGGGCAGCAGCGGCAAACCGGTTTGATGGGCGGCTTCCATCATGCTCGGCGTCAGACCGGGACTGACTCCGAACTGTGCCCCTGCCTCCTTGGCCTTGGCGAATTCTTCCGGACGGGTCAGGGTGCCCACGCCGATAATGGCGTCTGGCACGTCGCGGGCAATGGCGCGGATGGCATCCAACCCGACCGCCGTGCGCAAGGTCACTTCCAACACCCGCACCCCGCCCGCCACCAGCGCCCGCGCCAGCGGCACAGCGTCGGCTAACTGGTCGATGGCAATGACCGGAATCACCGGGCCGGTGCGCATCACTTCAAGTACGTTCATCGTGGTTCTCTCTTGCTGTGACGATAGCCTCAAGCGCCGAGACCGAAATAACGGCTGGCATTGTGATAGCAAATCCCTTCCACAATCCGTTGCAGTTGCGCCCAATCCTGCGGGTATTCACCGTTTTCCACCCAGCCACCGATCAGACTGCACAGAATCCGCCGGAAATATTCATGGCGGGTGTAGGACAGGAAGCTGCGCGAATCGGTCAGCATCCCGACAAACGCGCCGAGATTGCCCAGATTAGCCAGCGCGGTCATCTGCCGAAGCATCCCGTCCTTCTGGTCGTTGAACCACCAGCCGGAACCAAACTGCACCTTGCCAATGACTCGCCCGTCTTGGAAATTACCGATCATCGTCCCCAGCACTTCGTTATGGGTGGGGTTGAGGCCATAGAGGATGGTGCGGGGCAGTAAATTGTCGCGGTCAAGCGCATCGAGATAGCGGGACAGCTTGGCCGCCACTGGCCCATCACTGATGGAATCCCAGCCGGTGTCGGGGCCAAGTTGCTGAAACATCCGGGTATTGTTGTTGCGCAGGGCGCTCATATGCAGCTGCATCGCCCAATCGCGCTTGGCGTATTCGCGGCCCACATGTAGCAGCACGGCGGTTTTGTATTGCTCTACGTCTTTCGGCGTCAGTGTCTCGCCGTCCATGCGGCGGGCGAGAATACTGTCCAGTTCAGCGTCGGTCGCTTCCTCGTAAAACGTGGCGATGTCGAGACCGTGGTCAGATAGCCGACAACCCCGTTCGGCAAAGTAATCCAGCCGGGCGTCCAGCGCCTTGCACACATCGTTGAAGTGATGGATGGGAATACCGCTGGCGGTGCTTAGCTGGCGGAGATAGTCCGGGAAGTCAGGCCGGTCGATGTTAAACGAGCGGTCAGGCCGGAACGTCGGCAAGACTTTGATGGAGAAACTTTGGTCAGCGGCGATGGCGGTATGATGAGCCAGGTCATCAATCGGGTCATCGGTGGTGCAGACCCCGCGCACCTTCGCGCCCAGCATCAGGCCACGGGCGAAAAATTCGGGTTGTTTGAGCTTGGCGTTGCACGCCTCCCACAGGCTATCAGCGGTTTCGGCGCTGACCACAGTGTCGATGCCGAAGAAACGGCGCAGTTCGAGATGGCACCAGTGATACAGCGGATTGCCGACCGCCAGCGGCAGCACCTCGCAAAAGCGGCGGAATTTGGCCTGATCGGGCTGGTCGCCGGTGATGAAATCCTCGGTCACACCCGCTGAGCGCATGAAACGCCATTTGTAATGATCACCGCCTAACCAGACTTCGGTGATGGTGCGAAACTGCTTGTTGGCAGCAATGTCCGCAGGCGGCAAATGGCAGTGGTAATCAAGAATCGGCTGGGGTGCCGCATAGTCGTGATAGAGCCGACGCGCGGTCGGGGTTTCGAGGAGAAAATCCTCGTCCATGAACGGTTTAGCCATGGCATTCTCCCATTCGGGGGCAGCGTTCACCCGCCGCCCAGCGGCGGCGGGCGGGTTGAAGAAGACACGCAGTGGGGTAAGCGACTAACTCAAAGCCCGAACAGGCTTGGCAACCACAGCGAGAGGCCGGGAATGTAGGTCACGGCCAGCAGCACCAGGAACAGGGCGACAAAAAACGGATAGAGCGCCTTGGTCACGGTTTCGATGGGCAGCTTGGCGACCGCACTACCGACAAACAGCACCGAGCCGACCGGCGGGGTGATCAGCCCCATGCCCAGATTCACCATCATGATCATGCCAAAGTGCACCGGATCGACGCCGAGGTTCTGCACCACGGGCAGCAGAATCGGGGTCAGGATCAGGATCAGTGGGGCCATGTCCATGAGTGTGCCCAGCAGCAACAGCATGATGTTGATGGATAACAAGATCACGTACTTGTTATCCGAAATGGACGTAAAGAAGGTTGTGACCTGATCCGGCAACTGCATCACCGTCATGATGTAACCGAAGCTGGCGGCGAACCCGATCAGAATCATCACAATGGTGACCGTCTTGACGGTGCGGTGCACCAGCTTGGGCAAATCGCTCCACTTGTAGTCGCGGTAGATGAACATGGTCACGAAGAACGACCAGACGCAGGCCACTGCCGCTGATTCGGTCGCGGTGAACACGCCAGACAAGATACCGCCGAGGATGATCACCATGGTGAATAGCCCCCACAGCGCTTCGACGGCGATTTTCAGCGCCTGTCGGGCCGGGATTTTTTCCCCCACCGGAAACTGTTCTTTGTGGGCTTTGTAGAGGCACAGTCCGGCCACGGTCAAACCGAGCAACAACCCCGGCACCACGCCGGCCACGAACAGACTGGCGATGGACACAGAGCCGCCAGCGGCCAGCGAGTAAATGACCGAGTTATGGCTCGGCGGAATCAGGATGGCTTGCACCGAACCGGCCGCCGTCACCGCTGTGGCGAAGGGGCGCGGGTAGCCTTTTTTCTCCATTTCGGGAATCAGCACGCTGCCGATAGAGGCCGTGTCGGCCACCGACGAGCCGGAAATTGCGCCAAAGAACGTCGAGGCCATAATGTTGACCAGTGCCAAGCCGCCGCGAATGAAACCGACCAGCACCGCCGCGAACGAGACCAGCCGGTGGGCCATGCCACCTTCGGCCATGATCGCGCCCGCCAGCACGAAGAATGGAATGGCGAGCAGCGAGAATTTGTTGACGCCGCTGGCAATTTGAATCATCACCGCATCCAGCGGCAGCTCGACCCAGATTGCGCCGATGAGTGCAGACAGGCCCAGCGCGTAGGCGACCGGTACGCCAATCGCCACCAACAGGAACAAACTACCGAGTAACACCAAGGCATCCATCACAATTCTCCCTTCGGCTCAGCGGCGACGTGGGTTTCAGCGTGGTCGAAGGTGACCACGGCCCGGTCGGCCTGGGAACCGGCAATCATCCGTTCGATGATAAACAGCAGCGTGAGAAAGCTGCCGATGGGCAGTGGCAGGTAAGTAACGCCAACGCTGAGCGCAGGGAATTCGCCGACTGCCTGGTTCCAAGTACCGATGACCAGTTGGGTTCCGTAAAACATCACGAACAGCGCCATCAAAGCCATCAGAATATCGACAATCCACCGCAGCGGTGTCTGCCAAGAGGCCGGAACGCGGTCGGTGAACATGGTCACTGCGATATGCGCACCAGCGCGGTAGCTGGCGGCGGCACCAATGAAGGTAAACACCACCATGCACAGAATCGCGACGGGTTCCGGCCAGCTTGAACCGGTACCCAGCACGTAGCGGGCAATTACGCCCCAGGGAATGATGAGCGACATAATGATGATCGCCACGCCCGCAATCCAAATACAGGCGAGGTAAACGGTGTCCAGAAAATGTACATATTTCTCGATCATGGCAGGAGTCCTGTTGGGAAGGGTCATCACCGGCACAGGCTAGGGGAGGAGGGCCTCCCCCAGCATGGCAGCGGTTACTGGACGTCCTGAATCTTCTTAATCATTTCAGCATACGGAGCGCCGTGCTTTTCGCGCACCGGGGCGGTGGCATCCATGAAGGCCTTGGTGTCTACATCGACGAAGGTGACGCCTTTTTCCTTGAGCTTGGCATTGGCGTCGGCGACGCTCTTGTTCCACAGATCGCGCTGCTCCATTTGCGCCTCGCGGGCCAGTTTCTGGATTAACGCTTGGTCGGCCTTTTCAAGCTTGTCCCACGCGGTTTTGGAGAAGACCAACACCTCAGGAATAATCAGGTGGTTGGTGCGGGAGAACACATTGGCGACGGTGTAGTGATTCTGGGTGTAATAACTTGGTTCGTTATTCTCTGCGGCATCGACCACGCCGGTTTGCAGGGCGCTGTAGAGTTCGCCAAAGGGCATCGAAATGGCGTTGCCGCCCATGGCGTTCATGGTGTCGATGAAGATCGGATTGCCTTGCATTCTGACCTTCAGGCCCTTGAGGTCGGCTGGCGTTTTGATCGGTTTTTTGGCATAGACATTGCGCGAGCCACTGTCCATAAACGCTAGAGCGACGACCTTGGCGGGGCTGGCGGTAATCTTGTCCAGGATTTCCTGACCGACAGGGCCGTCAATGACTTTGCGCATGTGGGCTTCATCGCGGAACAGGTAAGGCAGGGTCAACACGTTGACATCAGGGACGACCGGGCTGATGCCGCCGATGGACACCCGTAGAATCTGAATCGCACCGATCTGGACCTGTTCGATAGCGGTTTTTTCATCGCCCAACACGCCGCCGGGGAACATTTTTACAGTCAGGCGACCGTTGGTGGCGGTTTCGAGTTTTTTGCCCAGGTTTTCAACGGCGACGACATTCGGATAGCCCTTCGGGTGATTGTCGGCAGCCTTCAGGGTGGTAGCGCTTTGGGCAATGATCGGCGCAGCCAATAAACCGGCAGCGCAGGCGGCCAGGCCAAGACGGGACAGGAAATGACGACGTAACATGATGCGCTCCTTGGTGCAGTGATGGATGAATCATACGTTTTATGGATATAACAGCGACTTCAAAAGCGTCAGCAAATCACACGCCGGCATAGGCCGAAAATGCACCATCAACCGGCACGACCACGCCATTGACGAAGCCGGAACCTTCTTCGGATGCCAGCCACAGCAGGGTGCCGACCAGTTCGCGCGATTCACCAAAGCGGCCCATCGGCGTGTGCTCGACAATTTTCTTGGCCCGCGCGGTGAATTCGCCGGTGGCTTCGTCGATCAGCAACTTGTGATTCTGCGCGGTGAGGAAAAAGCCGGGAGCAATGGCGTTGACCCGGATACCGGCTTTCGAGAAATGCACCGCCAACCACTGGGTAAAGTTGCTCACTGCCGCCTTCGCGCCGCTGTAGGCCGGAATTTTGGTCAGCGGGCAAAAGGCGTTCATCGACGAGATGTTGATGATGGAGCAGCCTTTCCGGCCCAGCATCTGCTGGGTGAATACCTGAGTCGGCAGCAGTGTCCCCAGGAAGTTGAGGTTAAAGACGAATTCCACGCCTTTGGGGTCAAGATCGAAGAAGGTGGTCAGGGATTTGTCGCCTAAATCGCCCTCTTCGTACCATTCCTTGGTGGTGGTGCCTTTGGGGTGATTGCCGCCCGCGCCGTTGAGCAGCACATCGCAGGGGCCAAGTTCCTTCAGCACCCGTTCCGCCGCCGCTTCCAGCGAGGCCCGTTCCAGCACGTTGGCGCTGACCCCAATGGCGGTTGCGCCCAGTGTGCGAATTTGTGCGGCGGTTTGTTCTGCGGCATCGCCATTGAGGTCCAGCACCCCGATTTTGGCGCCGTTGGCCGCTAACGCGGCTGCCAGTTCCGCACACAGCACGCCGCCGCCGCCGGTGACGACCGCTACCTTGTTATTCAGGTCAATCTTGAAAGGCAGTTTCATCGGCGTTCTCAGGCGGATTTAGCGGTTTCGGCTTTGGCGATGCCTTCCCAAATGCCGTTCAGATACACCGCACCCAATGCGCGGTCGTACAAGCCATAACCGGGCTTGCCGGTTTCGCCCCAGATCATCCGACCGTGATCGGGCCGGACATAGCCGTCATACCCCGCTTCGTAGTACGCCTTGATGATTTCGGCCATGTCGAGCGAGCCGTCTTGGGAACGGTGACCGGTTTCGTAGAAATCGCCCGCTTCGTTGACCTTGACGTTACGCAGATGGGCGAAATGAATCCGGCCCTGACCGGCGAATTCGCGCACCATCGCGGCGATGTCGTTGTAGAAATCACCGCCCAGCGAGCCGGAACACAGGGTCAGGCCGTTAGCCGGGGTGTCCTCAATCGCCAGCAGCCGGGCCAGGTCGTTGCGGTTTTTGACGATGCGCGGCAGACCAAAAATAGGCCGGGGCGGGTCGTCGGGGTGAATCGCCATCTTGATCCCGACTTCTTTGGCGACCGGAATCACCTTGTGCAGGAAGTATTCGAGATGGCTCCACAGCTTTTCTTCATCAACCTTGCTGTATTCGGCTAGCAGGGCTTTCAGCTCGTCGGGCTTGTAGCTGGTGTCCCAGCCCGGTAACTGAATGCCTTCCGAAGGGTCAATTTTATTCACGATGTCCATATCAAACGACAGGGTGGACGAGCCGTCCGGCAATTGCTTTTCCAGCGTGGTGCGGGTCCAGTCGAACACCGGCATGAAGTTGTAGCAGACGACCTTGATACCGCACTGGGCCAGATTGCGCAGGGTTTGGCAGTAGTTGTCGATCAGCCTATCGCGGGTCGGCTTGGCCAGTTTGATGTCTTCATGCACCGGCACACTCTCAATCACTTCTAGCTTGAGGCCGCGTGCCTCGATTTTGTCCTTCAGCGCTTGAATGTTGGCAACCGGCCAGACTTCGCCTACTGGCACGTCATAGACCGCTGAGACGATTTGCTCAAGGCCGGGAATCTGGCGGATGTAATCGAGGGATACAGGATCAGAATCACCGTACCAACGAAATGACATTTTCATCGAGTTTTCCTCCGGTGGACAGGCTCAAACAGGCAAGGCAAGGGTCGGGGCCAGCAGGGCGGTGCGCGTTGGCATCGCCGTCGACGGAATGATGGCACCGGGATGTTGAATGACTGCCGCTGCGGTACGGTTGGCAGCACGGGCCGCCGCCGCCGGTTCGACGCCGGTTAGGCGCATGGCGAGATAGCCCCCGGCGAAAGAATCACCCGCTGCGGTGGTGTCAACGACGTGGGCGACGGGTTCAACCGGCACGGTGATGGGTTCACAACCGGCGATGCGCACCAGCGTCGGTTGCACGCCGCGCTTGACCACCACTTCGGCCACCGGTAGCGCGAACACATGCGCTAACGCCTCGTGAGCCGAAGTTTCGCCGCGCAGCGCCATTTCATCGTCCAGCGTAATTAGCACCCAATCGCTTAAGGCATAGGCACGGTCATAGAGGCGTCGGGCGTCGGCCAAATTCGGCCACAGACGCGGGCGAAAATTGTTATCGAAGGCCACCTGACCGCCATTGGCCTTGACCCGTGCCATCGCCGATAGCAGCCGTTCGCGGCCATCGGGCGGCAGAATCGCCAGACTGATGCCGCTCAGATACAGCATCGAAATCCCGCCGATGGCGTCTTCCAGCGGGGTGCTGGGTGCATCGAAATAGCTGCGGGCGGTGCTGCTATCGCGCCAGTAAAAGAAATGGCGCTCGCCGTTGGCATCGACCTGAATGGCATACAGGCCCGGCAGGTGATTATCGAGCTGCCGCACGAACGCTGTGTCGATGCCCTCCGCCCGCCACGCTGCCATCATCCGCTCGCTGAAAATATCCACCCCCAACGCAGTGGCGTAGGAAATTTTCAGGTCTTGCTGGGCGCTCAGCCGGGCCAGATAGAGAGCCGTATTGAAGGTATCGCCGCCAAAACCTTGCTGCATCGTGCCAAACACCTGACCGCGCAGTTCAATCATGCATTCCCCAAACAACACAATGCGGCGCGGCGAGGTCATGGCGGATTCTCCCGGTAGGTTTTAAGGAGTTAGTGCGCTTGTAAATTCGCCTGCTCGGCTTTCAGACGCCGCCGCCGCTTGGTGGCGGTCAGGTTCAGCGCCTCGACGCCCATCGAGAAGGCGATGGCAAAATAGAGATAACCCTTGGGAACGTGGAAGCCGACGCCCTCGGCAACCAGCATCGCGCCCACCAGAATCAGGAAGCTCAACGCCAGCATCTTGACCGAGAGATGTTCATGGATGAAGCGACTGATGGCATCGGCGGCGAAAATCATGATGCCCACTGCGATGATGATGGCCGTTGCCATCACCCACAATTGCCGCGCCATACCGACAGCGGTGATGACGCTATCGAGCGAGAATACGATGTCCAGAATCATGATCTGGACAATCACGCTGGTAAAACTGGCGGCTTTGGCTTCGCGCATTTCTTCTTCGACACCATCGACAGTGGCGTGAATCTCGGTGGTGCCCTTGGCTAACAGAAACAGGCCGCCACTGAACAGGATGATGTCGCGTAATGAGACTGGATGGTCCGCTATCGTCAATAAGGGAGCCGTGACGCCCGCCAGCCAGGCAATACTGGCCAGCAGTAGCAATCGGGAGATGACCGCCAGCGCCAGGCCGGTGCGGCGGGCGGAGGACTGCTGGTGGAGCGGCAGGCGATTGGACATGATCGAAATGAACACCAGATTATCAATGCCTAGCACGATTTCTAGCGCTGTGAGAGTCAACAGACTCATCAAAATTTCAACTAAATCCATAGTTTAATCATCTAGTTGATGCACGCTGCTGACTAAGCACTTTCAGTGAGCGCGACAAGATGCGGATAATAAAAACGTAATGTCGCTACTATAGAATATCGTGCCGAAAAATGTAAACGGCGTTTCAAAAAAATTTTTTGGTATTAAACTGCATCGGTTGGCTATCGGACTCCCGCAGCATTCCCCAACGCTCTAACGGGCATTACTCCACAAGACTTTACATTCGTGTGGCTGTATTGAAAAATGTAAACGCCGTTTCAGAAAATCTAAACGATGCCGCGGTTGCAGGCTTCGGGAGGATGCGCATGGACATCAGACAATCCATCCACAGTGCTCATTTCAAGACGCTGGACACGGGGGCATTGCGCCGTGAATTCTTGATTGAACGCTTGTTTGTCGCCGACCAAATCACCTTAACCTACAGCCATACCGACCGCATCATCGTCGGTGGGGCGATGCCCGTGCAGCGGTCGGTCGGGTTCGATGCCGGACTCGCCCGCCAGATCGGCGCGGCCTCTTTTCTGGCGCGGCGGGAATTGGGCCTGATTAACATCGGCGGTCCTGCGCGAATTCAGGTGGATGATGAAGATGTCGAGTTAGCCCCGCGCGAAGCCTGCTATATCGGGGCGGGGGCGAAAGACATCCGCTTCCACAGTCTGGAACCGAGTAATCCCGCCAAGCTGTATTTCAATAGCGCCCCGGCGCATCGTGCCTATCCATATCGCAAAATCACCCTTGACCAGGCGTCGCCCACCACGTTGGGCGATGCGAAAACCAGCAATCGGCGCACCATTTATAAGTTCATCGTCCCGGATGTCGTCCAGTCCTGCCAATTGACCATGGGAATGACCGTGCTTGAACCCGGCAGCGTCTGGAACACCATGCCCTGTCATACCCACGAGCGACGAATGGAAGTGTATTTTTATTTCGCCATGCCACCGGACGCAGTGGTGTTCCATCTGCTCGGTCGGCCTGATGAGACCCGCCATGTGGTGGTGCGCAACGAGCAGGCCGTCATTGCGCCCAGTTGGTCGATTCATTCCGGCGTCGGTTCGCAAAGCTATACCTTCATTTGGAGCATGGTTGGCGAGAACCAGACCTTTGACGATATGGATCATGTCGCCATGACCGACCTGTATTGACGGGGGATGCGATGCCGCTGAATCGATTTGATCTGTCGGGAAAGGTAGCGATGGTCACCGGCTGCAATACCGGGCTGGGTCAGGGCATGGCCGTGGCGCTGGCGCAGGCGGGTGCGGACGTGGTGGGCGTGAATCGCAGCGCGGCCACGGAGACGGCTGCTGAAGTCGCCGCCTTGGGCCGACGGTTTCATGACATCCGCGCTGAACTCGCCGACACGGCCATTTTGCAGCCAGTCGTTGAGGAAGCGTGTCAGGTATTCGGCCCTATCGACATTCTGGTCAACAACGCGGGCATCATCCGTCGGGCCGATGCACTGGATTTCTCCGAGCAGGACTGGGACGCGGTGATGGATCTGAATCTGAAATCGGTCTTTTTTCTCTCCCAGGCGGTGGCGCGGCGCTTCATCGCGCAAGGGTCACCCGGCAAGATCATCAATATCGCGTCGATGCTGTCGTTTCAGGGCGGGGTGCGAGTGCCGTCTTACACTGCCTCGAAAAGCGGCCTGCTGGGCCTGACCCGACTACTGGCCTGTGAATGGGCCGCCCACCGCATCAACGTCAATGCGATTGCACCGGGGTACATGGTCACCAATAACACTGCCGCCCTACGCGATGATGAAAAACGCAGTGCTGAGATTTTAGGACGTATCCCCGCCAATCGTTGGGGAACGCCGGACGACTTGGCCGGGCCAGTGGTCTTTTTGGCATCGGCAGCCTCGGATTACGTCAACGGTTACACACTCGCCGTGGATGGGGGTTGGCTGGCGCGTTAAGTCCGCCCAGAAAATCGATTAAAGCTAACCGCGTTACGACAGTCGGCGGACGCGGTTATTAGTAACCGGCTGTTTCAACGAGGAATTGAGCGATATGGACGACTATGATCACACCAGTAAACAACCTGATTCAGTCTCCGCAGTCCTGCGAGTCTTCAGCATCCTCACGGCGCTAAGTGAGCGCAAAGACACTAGCATCTCGGAACTCTCGCTACGATTGGCCATGCCCAAGGCCACGGTCTACCGCTTTCTGCAAACCATGAAATCGCTGGGTTTCGTCCGGCAGGAGGTTGAGAGCGAGCGCTACGGCTTGACCATGAAAGCCTTCGAGTTGGGTAGTAAGGCGTTGCTGCATATTGATTTAATCGAGATGGCCAAGCGGCAAATGGCCATCCTGTCTGAGCAAACCTCGGAAACCATTCACTTGGGCGTGTTGGCCGACAGTGAAGTGATTTACATCCATAAAATCGATGCTCAGTACAACCTTGGGATGTATTCCAAGATCGGGCGACGCGCCCCCTTGCACGCCACCGCGCTGGGCAAGGCGTTGTTGGCGTGGGAAGTTCCAGAGCGACGCGATTCCCTGATCGCCAACATCAACTTTACCCGCTTCCGGGAAAATACCATTGCCAATGCAGAACAGTTTATGGAAGAACTAGCCCGCACCCGCCAGCAGAAATATGGCTTTGATCCGGAGGAATTCGAAGAACACATGGTGTGTATGGCGGTGCCGATTTTTGATCATTGGCACCACGCGACGGCGGCCTTGAGCATCTCGTTTCCGGCCTTCCGCTTCGATGCCGCCAAGATCCCCTACTACGTCGACATCCTGACGGTGGCGGGCCGTACCGTTTCGGCTGATTTAGGCTGCGCGTCGTATCCGCTGGATCAGGAGTCTTGAGCCAATACCGGATACAGGCCATGGCAAAGTGCCTAAGGTTTGATGCTCTAAACGCTTCTTGAAGTCGCAGCCGTCTGGCAGACGCCCAATACGATGCAATGCTGTGTGCAGGGTGCTTCCACGTTAAACTACCGACTGATTTGCCGACAGGACGGTTGCTATGCAAGGTTTTGGACCTCGGGCATTAACTCCGGGCGATGGTTGGGATTGGTTGGGGCAGGCGTGGCGACTGATGTGGCGGCGGCCGTTATTGTTCGTGGCTGTAGCCCTGTTCGCTCCGACCGGTAGCGCGTTATTGCTGGCGTTACCGATCTGGGAATGGTGGTTGCAGACTGGCAGCGGCTGGCTATTGCTGGTCGTCACCTTATTTTGCTATGGATTGCCACTGAGTCTGACCGTTACCCTGGCCTGTGCTCTAGCTCGCGCCGCTAACCGCAAGCGAGAACCGGCTTTTAAACAGCTATTTAACCGAACCGCCGCCAAGGCGTTAGTAAGGACCAGCTTATTTCTGTTCCTGCTGCTGTTGCAGGGGTATTTGTTGGCCTACTGGATGCAAAGTCAGCTTATTTCAGCCGACATCGCTGGGGGTTCCCGTCCGCTGCTGGCTGGGAGCTTTGGCATAGCCGACACCATCCTGGGGACGCAATTGAGCGTGTTGGGCAGCGTCTTGCTGGTTTTGCAGATGCTGCTGGCGGTTTTCACCATTCCGCTGCAATTGTTTCGAGAATTGCCGTTGTCGGTGTGTTGGCGATCCAGTGCCTTGGCGATGCAACTCAATCCGTGGTTACTGCCGATGTTTGGTTTGGTTGGGTTGGCGTTTTTGGTTTTGCCTTTCTTTCAGCCCTTTTCCATCCCTGCTCAGGTGCTGGCGCTACCTTTGCCAGCCTATCTGGGCGCACTCCTTTACGTGGCCTGGAACGATATCTTTCAGGGTGGAGCTGAAGAAGACATGCTGGACATTCAGGATCAATACCCTGCGACAGTGCCTGGTGGGTCGGTATCGCGCCAGTCTGGAATCCGATAGAAAACTTTGGAAGCCAGGCGGCCAGGCCCTGCCAAGGGGGATCAGCAGTGCCATTCATGGACCGGTTGACCGCTGTGTTGCCGCTCCAGATACGCTAACGTAAGCGCGCTCAGATCAGGCCCGTGCAAGGCGAGAAACCGCCGTTGCCAGTCAGCACCCGTGCTACCGGTTTTCGCCCGTGCTGCGATGATGTCGAGATAGTGTCGGGCGTCTGGCCTGTCGATGTCCAGGGCCAGCAATCCGCGCTCAGCCAATGGCAAGAGTTCTTCAAGCAGCAATTGCCGCAAGGACGCTCGCCGACCGTTTAGCCAAACCACTTCAGCCCGCAGTCCATCACGGGCGGCAGCGTAAAAGTTGGCCCGGCATGACCCAAAGCCCAGGGTAAGGGCAACCGGTGGCTGGGCGCGCGCCAGGCCATGCACCAGACCATAGTAAAACGCGGCATTAGCGATGGTATCGGGGATGCTGGGACCGGCGGGCATCACCCGGTGTTCGATGCGTAAGTGAGGCATTCCGTCCTCCTCGAAACCGAGCAACGGCCGATTCCAGCGCCAGATCGTGCCGTTATGAAGGCACAGATGAGCCAACGGATCTGCTGCCTCGCCGCGAGGATCGACCGCCAATAGCGGCGGATAATGCACCAGATTTTCGGCAAACAACTCCAGCAGGGAATCCTGAATATAACCACTGCCGAAACCCACCCGCCGATAGCGGAGGTCGTTGGAGCCTTCGCCGCCTGCCAGATCAACGCCTTGTTCAAAGACTGGAATCCGTGTTTCATCCCATAATCGTTTGCCAAATAGCAGCGGGGAGTTGGCTGAAATCGCGACCATCGGCGCGGACGCGACCAGCGCGGCGTTAAAAAAATGGGGTGCATCGCGCATGGCGACTTGCAAGTGCGTTTGAAACGATGTGGTCGCAGCTTCCAGCATGACATCCGGTTGGGTCAGGTGTAGGGTCTCCTGGCCATGAATCGCTAATTGCATCGGCCGACCGCGCCGTCGCGCCAGAATTTGCTCATTGATGGCCCGATAGCGTAGCTGGCTTGACATGGACTCCAAGGTCAGGTGTTCAGCGCGCAGCGTGGGGGGGATGCCGATCAATACGACAGTGCTATCGAGTTCGGCGGCAACCCGTTGGCAGCGTTGCCAGAGCGCTTCGAGGTTGGTGTGCATTTGCCCAAGCACTGACCCGTGCAGCGGTAGCGGCGGCGTATTGAGTTCGATATTAAAGACGCTCAGCTCCGGCACCACCAGCGGATCGGCCAGACGGTCCAGGAAAGCCTGATTAATCGGCGCTGGCTGGCCACGCCGGTCGACCAGCCACGCCTCAATCTCAAAGCCGCCGATTCCGCTGCGCTCAGAAAAGTGTTCCGTACGGAACCACTCGGTTAGCTGAGCCGTTTCTGCATGAAGGCAGGTCTGAAAATGTTGAAAATCCTGCTGGGTGAATTGCGAGCGGGATATGTCCTGACCCATAGTCTCTGTCTCCGAGCCGTCGGACGGTTCTGGAAACTATAGCCGGTCGCGTTGGTCGCGAAAGGAAAAACCACACAGCGGCTCAGCGATGCCGCGGGTCAGGGCCATGGCTTTAAAGCGCTCCCCCATTTCACCGGGCAGGGTCAGGAGTTTGACCTGGCGGACTTGCTCCAGATAACGCACGGTGTCATCGGGGTCTGTCTGGGCTAATTCCTCCATGAGGCCGCAGCCAAACAGAAAATAATTCTGACTGGCATAGCCCGCCAGTCGCAGTCCGGCCGCCTGACCCGCAGCGGCGACGGCGGTGAAATCGACGCTCGCGGTGATGTCCTGTAGCCCCGGTAGAATCAGAGGATCGCCGTGTACACGGTGGCGATAGTGGCAGAGCAAAGTTCCATCGGTGCGTTCAGGATGGTAATACTCCCGCCGTGAATAGCCATAATCGATCAATAGTAAAGCACCGACTGTGAGCGATTCGGCGATGCCATGGAGCCAACTTGACAATTGCGGGATGTACTCGGAAATGTAACCTTCCGGCAGACGCCAGCCGATCTCCGCCTCAATTTGGGCGATGGTTTCCGTCAAGGTGGGGTCTGGCGCTCCTTCAGTCCAGCCCAAGCACCCCTCTGGAAACGTCTCTGAGGGATCGTCGTCGCGCCATCTCACCTCCAGACGCCGAGGTCCGGCGGCGGTGATGCGAAACCGCTCGACCGGCAGCGCATCCAGCACTTCATTACCCAGTATGACGCCGCGCCAACCGGATTCCGGCAGCGCATCCAGCCAAACGATCCGCTCCAGTAAATCGGGTATGCGCCGGGTCAGGGTTTGGCGCTGGCGTTCACGTAGCTCACCGCTCAACTCAAGAATGGCGTAGCGCTCTGGCAAGCTATCCAGCCGTGCCAATTCCAGCAGAAGATCACAAGCCATAGCCCCAGTACCAGCGCCCAGCTCTAAAATCGCGCCACCCTCCGTTTGATTGAAGATCTGGTGACATTGCCGAGCGAGACAGTGGGAAAACAGCGGCGAGAGTTCCGGTGCGGTGATGAAATCCCCATCCGGGCCGAACTTGCGGGCACCAGCGCGGTAATAACCCAGCCCCGGCGCATACAGCGCTAAATCCATAAAGCGAAGGAAGGGGATCGACCCGCCAGCGGCGACTATTTCAGAACGAAGATGTTCAAGCAAACGATGGCTGTGCGCCGCTGCGATGGGGTCGGGCGTAGGTAAAACGGTGTGCTGATCAGTAGGCGTCGGTTTCATGATCCAGCAGGCTGTAGGAGGTGAAAGATCGAACCGCGCAAGAGGCGGCTCAGCGAAATTTTCTTATGGCCGTGTAGTACTGACGGATATAAACAGCGCTCATAAACAGGTAAAATTATCTAAATCTATAGTCATCCTTGTCGTTTCCCCAGCTTATAGCAGTTTCCCATGAAAACCCTCGTGCTTGCTGCCTTATCAATGGTTTTGTCTCTGGTGATCGCGACGCCGCTACAGGCGGCGCAACCCCCGGCGCGAACCAATGCCTATATCAGCGATACGGTAGACATACCGCTGCGAGCGGGAGCGTCCGACCGTTATAAGATTGTCGGTGCAGTCCGCAACGGTGCAGCAGTTAGCGTACTGCAAGTGGATGCGACCCGAGGTTTCACACAAATTCGCGCTCCATCCGGTGCCAGGGGCTGGGTGCGTACGGACTTGCTGACCGATACCCCAAGCAGCAAGGAACAGTTAGTGGGCGTTCGTCAAGAGCTGGCGCAATTGCAGTCGCGCCATAGCGATCTTAAACAACACATGGACGAGGCGGCCAACACCCCAACGGGTGAAGCGCTGAGTTATCCCGAACTGTATGAGGAAACCCTGCGGCTACGCCAGCAATTAGCCGAATACCGGAAAGTGGCGACTGAAACGGTAGCGATTGACGATCGCAACAAGGTTTTGCAGGAACGGACCGTCACCCTGGAGCGCGAGTTGCAAATCACCCAACAGGAGAACCGGGCACTGCGCAACGATAACGGTAATATGCGGCTCTTGATGGGAGCCATCTTGTTGGGGGCTTGCTTATTGGTCGCCACGCTGATGCCGCGCGTTATGGAACAGCGGCGTGCGCAGTGGAGTCGGCTGTAAAGTTGTACGGTTTAGCGTTATTAATGGCTAAAAAGGTTTGCCGCGCTCGATGAGAATACCGACCTCGCCCGCATCGGCCAACGCGCCTGGCTTGCGCACGCACAGGCGCAGCCAACCCACGCCAAACTCCCGCAGCACCAGTTCAGCGACCCGTTCCCCTAGCGATTCGATCAACTGGTCATCCCACTGAGCGGCGCACTCTTTAATTCGCTGCGCGACCTTTGCATAATCAAGCGTCTGCTCCAGTTGATCGCTGCGGGCGGCTGGGCGAATGTCGGTGCCTAATTCCAGGTCGATCAGCAGTGTTCGCATTGCCTCCCGCTCCCAGGCGTGAACGCCGATCAGGGTCTCAATGCGTAAATCTCGAATAAAAATGATGTCCATAGTTTTTAAAGCGCCGATGATCATTGCTCTGAGTTTAAAACGTCTGCGCCAGACGCGCCTCATCAAGCCCCAGTCCTGCCGCTGAGTCCACAAATCCGCGAGTGACCTACCGATGTTCGTAACCTTCCTTTTCGTGGTCATCGGCTACTTAGCCGGTTCCATTTCGACGGCCATTCTCGTTTGCCGAGCGATGGGCTTACCCGATCCACGCAGCGAAGGTTCACGCAATCCTGGCGCAACTAACGTCTTGCGCCTTGGCGGCAAGAAGGCTGCTGCTGTCACCTTGGCCGGTGATCTTCTCAAAGGCTTGCTACCGGTTTTGTTAGCGCATCTGGTCGGCGTCGATGCGACTGGGCTGGCCTTGACGGCGCTGGCGGCGTTTCTGGGGCATTTGTATCCAGTGTTTTTTGGTTTTGTCGGCGGCAAAGGCGTGGCGACCGCGTTCGGCGCTATTCTGGGGCTGTCGTGGCCGGTGGCGCTGGCAGCGTTGGCGACCTGGCTGTTTATGGCCTTTGTTGTGCGTATTTCCTCCCTATCCGCCCTAACCGCCGCTGCGCTGACGCCACTATTTGGTTGGTGGTTTGGGTTACCGGGGGTTTACCTGGCGGTCATTGCCATCATGGTCGGATTGCTGGTTTGGCGACACCGCTCGAATATCCGTAAGCTGCTATCGGGGGCTGAAGACAAGATCGGCGCGGATCGGCCGGATCAATAAGCAATTAACGCTTGGTTGGATCGTAGTCTCGAAATTCCGCTAACGCCTGCTCGAAACGTTGGTATAGCCGTGGCGGTACGCGCCCGCGAAACAGGCGATCCAACCGATCAAACTTGGCGTATTGCCTCGCAAAACCCCGTTTGGTGAAGCTACTGACATCGTAGCCTTTGGCCAGCAGCCGATTCATATCCATCAGATTAGAGATTTTATCAGCACACGCTAAAGCCAGGATCGCCGGGTCGTTCAAGTCATTCAGCCGTTCCCAATACGCTTGTTGCCGGGCCTCCCAACTTTGGGTTTTATCCACTTCCGAGACCCTCGCAACCCATTGCGCAACCCGCTGATTACCGATAGCTTCCGCCAATGCGGTTTCATCGTAGCCGCAATCTTCAATGACATCGTGCAAGAAAGCAGCGGCGATCAACTCATCATCGTCGATTCCGCTCTCCAGCAGCAGCCAGGCCACCTCGGTTGGATGCAGGAAATAGGCAGGCTGATCCTCGCCAGGCGGCGCTTTACGGCGCTGGTTTTGCTGGCGATGGGCGTACTCTGCCAGGCGCATTGCATTTAGCACCAGAAAATAACGGCTATTCAAGTGACGCTCCACAGAGCTTGGTCAGGTCATCAGGCACGATGCGCGTCCGCAGTAAAAGAACTCCTGGCCAACCGTTTATCGAACCGAAAAATCCTTATAATTCGCCCCAAACTTTTGGTTGAACTCTCTTGAATTATTCGAATCACAGCATTCTCATTGTGGATATTTCTGATCGTGAATAAACAATCCAGCTATACTCGTGAAGATTTGCTCGCGTGCGCCCGGGGCGAACTCTTCGGCCCAGGCAACGCCCAGTTACCGTTGCCCAACATGCTGATGGTGGATCGAATCGTCCACATCGGTTCCGAAGGGGGCGAGTACGGCAAGGGCGAGATCGTCGCGGAACTGGATATCAATCCTAAGCTTTGGTTTTTCGGTTGTCATTTTATCGGCGATCCGGTGATGCCGGGTTGCCTGGGACTCGATGCCATGTGGCAGCTCGTTGGATTCTTCCTGGGCTGGATGGGTGGTCAGGGGCGCGGTCGGGCACTGGGTTGCGGTGAGGTTAAATTTACCGGCCAGGTGCGACCCGAAGCCCACAAGCTCACCTACCATATTCACATGAAGCGAGTCATTCTGCGCAAACTGGTTATGGGTATCGCTGACGCCAATTTGGAGGTTGATGGCCGGACGATTTATACCGGTAAAGATCTGCGCGTCGGCTTGTTCACCTCGACCGACGGTTTTTGAGGATAACGACAATGAGACGGGTGGTAGTTACCGGTATCGGTATTGTGTCCAGCATCGGCAACGACCGCTGGGAAGTGCTGGAGTCGTTGCGCCAAGGTCGCAGTGGCTTGGAGTTTGCTGAAGATTATAAAGAAATGGGGATGCGCTCGCATGTGCGAGGTCCCATCCGCATTGATTTAGCAGCGCAAATCGACCGCAAAATTTTGCGGTTCATGGGCGATGCAGCGGCGTTCAATTATATCGCCATGCGCGAAGCCATCGCGGACGCTCAATTGTCCGAGGAGATGGTCTCCAATCCCCGCAGCGGGTTGGTAACGGGCACCGGCGGCGGCAGTCCGCAAAATATGGTTGAAGCGGCCGATTTGTTGCGTAACAAAGGCTTGAAACGGGTGGGGCCGTATATGGTGCCGCGCACCATGAGCAGCACGACCACGGCCTGTCTAGCGACGCCGTTTAAGATCAAGGGCGTCAACTACAGTCTAGGTTCGGCTTGTGCTACGGGTGCCCATTGCATCGGCCATGGGGCTGAATTGATTCAATGGAACAAGCAGGACATCGTATTCGCTGGCGGCGGCGAGGAAGTGCATTGGAGTCTGAGCCATCTCTTTGATGCGATGGGCGCATTGTCGACCAAGTACAACGCCACGCCGCAAACGGCGTCTCGCACGTATGACGCCAATCGCGATGGTTTTGTCATTTCCGGCGGGGGTGGCGTGGTGGTGCTGGAGGCGCTTGAACATGCCCAGCGGCGCGGTGCGCGGATTTATGCAGAGCTGGTCGGCTATGGCGCTACCTCGGACGGTTATGACATGGTGCAGCCTTCCGGTGAAGGGGCGTTGCGCTGCATGAAGCAAGCCCTGGATGGCATTACCGAGCCGGTGGAGTACATCAATACCCACGGCACCAGCACGCCGGTCGGCGATGTTCGCGAACTGGAAGCGCTGCGGGAGATGTTTGGCGATCAGGTTCCACCGATCAGCTCCACTAAACCGCTGACCGGCCATGCGCTCGGCGCAGCAGGCGTTCACGAAGCGATTTATTCGCTGCTGATGATGGAGAATCGCTTCATTGCAGCCTCGGCCAATATCGAAACGCTTGATCCAGCAGCGGAAGGTTTTCCCATTGTTCGCCAACGCATCGACAATGCCGATCTTAAGCTAGTGATGTCGAACAGCTTCGGTTTTGGCGGCACTAACGCCACCCTGGTTTTCCGGCGTTTGGACGGCTAGAACATCGTCAAGGGTATCGGGCCGCCTGTAGTCGCAGGCGGCTTTCTTATTTGTTGTAGAGGAGAAACGATGGCCAGTTTTCCCCTGCTCGCGATTGTCGTTTTTTTATATTCCGCTTTTGCGCTCGCCGCGCCGGGTTGGCTCGATGCGGTGCAATTCATTTTGCCGTTGTTGTCGGGAAATGGCTTGCCGTTTCGGGGCGGGGATATTCTGCTGGTGCTGAGTTTGGTTCTACTGTGTTTTGAAGTCTATCGCGCCACCAGCAGTTCCAAGGGGGCGGTGCTAAACCACATCCTCTCCCTGGTGGTTTTCATCATCGCCCTGATCGAGCTGCTGGTCATGCGTCCGATGGCAAACATGACCTTTTTCCTGATCGTCTTAATGACCGCAAGCGACGTTATCGCTGGCTTTACGGTGACCATTTCCGCTTCCCGACGCGATTGGCAGCGGGAATGAGCTGGATGAATCAAGGATTAGGCACAGCACTGCGCGTCGTGGTCCGCTGATGCCGCTTTCAGAATTTGCTCTGATCGAGCGCTATCTCGCAGCCCAGGGGTTGAATCGCCCGGATGTCGCACTTGGCATCGGCGATGATTGCGCCTTGTTGTCGCCGCCCGTAGGTCAGAGCTTAGTGGTGACATTGGATACTTTGGTGGCGGATGTACATTTCTTCGCCGCAACTGACCCCCAAGGACTGGGCCATAAAGTGTTGGCAGTCAATCTGAGTGATCTGGCAGCGATGGGCGCGTTGCCAGCCTGGGCGACGCTGGCGCTGACCCTTTCCCAAATCGACGAAGGATGGCTGAAGCCATTCTGCCAGGGCTTATTTGGTCTGGCGCAACGCTATAACGTGCAACTGGTCGGTGGCGATACCACGCATGGGCCGACGACAGTGATTAGCCTTCAGGCCCATGGATTTGTCCCGCAAGGCCAGGCTCTGCGCCGCGATGGGGCAAGACCGGGTGATGGCATTTACGTCACCGGGACGCCGGGGGACGCCGGTTTAGCATTAGCGGCCGCCTATGGACAAGTCGCTGTGGCTATTGAAAATCGCGACTATATTCAGGCGCGGTTGGAACGTCCGGAGCCACGCATTGCCCAGGGTCTGGCGTTGCGGGGCATCGCCAGTGCCGCTATCGATATCTCCGACGGCTTGGCGCAGGATCTAAGCCACATTTTAAAGCGCAGTGGGGTCGGCGCGCACCTGGATGTCGGGCAACTGCCGCTGTCACCGGCGCTTTGCACAACGCTGGAACGTGAAGCCGCCTGGGTCATGACTTTGACCAGCGGTGATGATTATGAGTTGTGTTTCACTGTTCCGCCGGAACAGCACGACATCTTGATAACACTAGCCGCCGCCTGGGATTGTCGGTGTACCCGCATTGGGGTGATCACCGAAGAGCCGGGATTGCGGCTAAGCCGCGCCGATGGCTCCGAGTTTCGCCTGGAACGGCTGGGTTATGACCACTTTCGCTGATGCTTAAGCTCCCTGACGGTCGTTTCACACCAGCCAGATCAAGCTTGCCATCCGTCCGGTGCGGTTTTCCCGGCGATAGGAAAAGAACCGCTCCGAATCGCTGAAGGTGCAGAAATTTCCTCCATAAATGGCGGTGACGCCTAACGCTGCCAATTGCCGACGCGCCAAGCCATAGAGATCCGCTAGCCAGCGACCGGCTGGAGACGGTTGAAAGCAGCCGATGCAAGCAGCGTCCGACTGTAAAAATGCGGCTCTCACCTCCTCACCGACTTCAAAAGCGGCGGGGCCAATCGCCGGGCCTAACCAAGCCAGCAAGTCGGCGGCAGGGACGTTAAGATGGCTTAGCGTAGCGGCAATCACGCCGCCCGCAAGTCCACGCCAACCGGCATGAGCGGCAGCCACGACCGTCCCTGCCTGATCACAGAGCAATATCGGCAAGCAATCGGCGGTCATCACCACACAAGGATAGCCGGGTTCACGGGTCCAGACGGCATCAGCCGCGACCGGCGCGCGCACCGTCTCAGCGGCGACGACTTGATGGCCGTGAACCTGCTGTAACCAGGCCGGTTCACGGGGATAACCGGCAATCTTTGCCAGTTGTCGCCGGTTTTCAGCGACGTGATCTGGCGCATCGGCGACATGATCGGCGAGATTGAAGCTGGCGTAGGGCGGTTCACTGATCCCGCCCTGCCGCGTCGTACTGATCGCCCGCACCCGCGCTGGGGCAGGCCATTCGGGAACGAGAAGGTGCTCTTGGTGCAATTCATTCACAGTTGGGCATCCTCTTCGAGCGCTGTTACGAGTTCCAGTAAGTCGGCTGGCATCTCGGCCTGCCACGCCAATCGTTCACCGCTCACCGGATGGGTTAGAGCCAGCCGCTCAGCGTGTAGTGCCTGTCGTCGGAAATTCTGAATGGCCTCTACACAACGGCGAGAGGCGTTGGCGGGAATGCGGGGTCGTCCCCCATAGAGAGGATCGCCGATCAGGGGTAAGCGGATATGCGCCATGTGCACCCGAATTTGATGGGTGCGACCGGTTTCCAGCTTGACTTGCAGCAGGGTGTGGGCGCGAAAACGCCGCATGATTCGATAATGGGTGATGGCGAGTCTGCCGCCTGGGGTCACGGCGATGCGCTGCCGGTCTACGGGATGGCGGCCCAGTGGCGCGTCCACAACGCCGCCTGCCACCGGCAAGCCATTAACCACAGCCAGATAGTCACGGGCTATGCGCCGCTCCTGTAATTGCGCCACCAACGCGCTGTGCGCCGTTAAACTTCGAGCGACCACCAATAAACCGGTCGTTTCTTTGTCCAATCGATGCACCAGACCCGCGCGTGGCAAGTTCGCCAGTTCCGGGCAGTGGTGGAGCAGCGCATTGACCAGAGTCCCGTCATGGTTACCAGCGGCCGGATGGGCAACCAGTCCGGCGGGTTTGTTGATCACCAGCAAATCGGCATCCTGATAGCGGATATCCAGCGGGATATCCTGGGGGAGGGCGAAAGTCTCCGTCTGCGCAATCAGCTCACCGCTAATCATTTCGCCACCGAAAATCGGATCACGGGGTCGGCGAATTTGCCCATCAACCCGTAACTGGCCGGTTTTTAGCCATCGCTGTAAACGGCTGCGCGAATAGGTCGGCAACAGCACCGCTAAGGCCTGGTCAAGCCGCATTCCGGCGTACTCGGCTGGGACTTGACAGGCGATCTGCTCAGATGGAGACATGATGGTTTTTGTGGGCGTGAGGGTTATACTGGCGATCCATATCGTTCATTTTACTCCCGACAATCGCCGTTCCATGCCGTTATCCATGCGCCATCTATCGAAAGTGTTCTTCGCCCTTTCTCTTACAGCCACGCTGCTTGCGGGTTGCTCCTTGCTTCCTGAGAAAATCGACGAAACCAGGGGTTGGTCGGCCCAGCGCCTTTACAGCGAAGCCAAGGACTCGATGAATGGGGGCAACTATAAAACCGCCCTTGAATACCTGGATAAACTCCAGGCCCGATATCCGTTTGGCCGTTTAGCTCAACAAGCTCAACTGGATACGATTTACATCCAGTATAAAGACAACGAGCCGGACGCTGCGCTTGCCGCCGCTGACCGCTTCATTAAGGCCAATCCGCGCCATCCTTACGTGGATTACGCTTATTACATGAAAGCTTTGGTCAATTTTAATCGCAATAACACCTTGCTTGAGCAAATCGCCCCAAGCGACCGCGATAAAACCGACACGGCAACCGCACGGCAATCCTATAGCGACTTTGCTGAACTAACCCGCAAATTTCCTGAAAGCAAATATGCGCAAGATGCGCGACAGCGAATGCTGTACCTGCACAACAATTTGGCCGCTTATGAAGTGAACGTCGCCAGTTACTATTTTCGACGGGGCGCTTACGTCGCGGCGGTCAATCGCGCTAAATATGTGTTGGAAACCTACGCGCGCACGCCTGCCTCAGCCGACGCGCTCAGCATTATGACCCAAGCCTACGTTAAGATGGCTATGCCGCAATTGGCCGCTGATAGCCTGCGGGTCCTGGAGCGCAATTATCCGCAATCTCCGGAATTGCCCAAGCTGAATGTATTGGTGAAGGGTGCAGGCTAAAAGGCAGGATGCCCAGTTGCTGCCTGCCGGTTGTCCACACCGGCAAGACGGTTTTGAGGACATGGCGTTTAGTTAGAGTAATGGCTCCAGCAGCGAGAGGGCTTCGTCATGTGGGATTTTTTTGAGACTGTCCGGCATCGGCACTCGATTCGCAAATATCAGGCGGACATGCCGGTTGAGGCCGAAAAACTCTATGCCATTTTGGAAATGGCCTGTGCAGCGCCTTCCGCCGGTGATCTGCAAGCCTATCGGATTCTTGTGGTACGTGAGCCGACCGAGCGGGCAGCCTTGGCGCAGGCGTGTGATGGCCAGGTGTTTATCGCCGAAGCGCCGGTATGTCTGGTGTTTTGCGCAGATCCCACCCGCTCGGCGCAGGTCTTCGGTCAACGCGGCGCAACGCTTTATGCCCTGCAAGATACCACTATCGCTGCGGCCTATGCCCAACTCGCTATCGTCGCCGCCGGTATGGGATCTACCTGGATCGGCTATTTCGATGAGCAACAAGTCCGTACAACGCTGAATCTGGGATCGGAATTAGTGCCCCTGGCACTACTGAGTTTGGGTTATCCAGCCGAGTTACCCGCACCCAGTTCACGCCGCCGCCTGGACGAGGTGGTGGATTGGCGATAGCGCTCTAGATGACAAGGGGCAGGTTATTGCTTTATCCTACCCACGATAGATGCTTCAAACCGACGGTGGCTAGCGTTAGTCTTTACAAGGTTACCGATCTGGTTTTGATGGCTCAGATTTCGCTGGTGTGGTGGAATGGTATACACACAGGACTTAAAATCCTGCGCCGTTAGCCCGGCTTGTGGGTTCGAGTCCCACCACCAGCACCATAAATCAAGCACTTGAACGTCTTTTATCTGTCTTGCTCCCCAATAGAAAGCGGCCACTGTTGGCCGTTTTTTGTGATTGAGTGTCCCCGTAAGTATCCTAAGAAACTAATGGCTAGACTTACTGTTGGACATCACGCTGTAGCCGCTTAAGTTCTCGCGCTATCCTTGCGATTCCCTGGCCTGGCATGCCCCTGTAGGCCATGCTTTAGGTGGTTGCGCGCTCTTTGTGCGCTATAGCGATACCCATTATGTTTAGGACACTTTATAACAAGGCGATAACGGTTAGGAGGCGGTAGGAATGGCGGTGGCCTATAGCGAAGATTTACGGGAAAAGGCGTTAGGGGCGCTGGCACACGGGGAACGGCCGGGGCAAGTGGCGCAGTTTTTGGGGATCAGCCGCAACACCCTGTATCTGTAGCGACAACAGCAGGCACAAACTGGCTCCTGGGCCGCCAAGCGCGGCTACCAGAAAGGGCATGGATCCAAGATCACGGGCCGGGACGAGTTGCGGTGTTTTGTTCAGGCACACGGTGAGAAGACCACGACGGAAATGGCAGCGCTGCGGGAAGTCCCCGGTTTCAGGCGCGCCTGAAGCGAGAGGTACCGCTAGGGCGGTCAGTGAGTGCCACAGAAGATGCTGAATTTGCGGCTTATCTGTGTAGCAAACACGCCAACTGCTTTGGGGGGCAGGTCTTTCCAGTGTGCGGCGCATGGGTGAGGCGCTAGCCTCCTCTTGCGCTAGTTGGAGCAAAGCCTCCGTGGAGGCGGCTTAGGAGACTCATTCACCCGCTGCGGGCAATGTGCGACGGATTAGCGGCCCCACCGTCAAACCCTGTACCAAGATCGAGAACAGCACCACGATATAGGTCAGCACCAGCACCACCTGACGCTCTGGAACCGGCGGCAACGCTAAGGCCAGTGCCACGGAAATGCCGCCCCGTAACCCGCCCCAGGTCATGATTTTTACCGCATGGGGAGTAAACTCGAAACCAAACCGTCGCCGCATCACCTGCATTGGAACGCCGACGCAGATCAGCCGCGCCACCAGCACCAGCGGCACGATCAGCAAGGATGCCCACAGATAATTTTCTTGAAAACTCAAAATCACCATTTCCAAACCAATCAAGACGAACAAGACCGCGTTTAGGATTTCGTCGATCATTTCCCAAAACACGTCCAGATGGTCGCGCGTGGTGTCCGACATCGCTAACTGCCGCCCCTGATTACCGATCATCAATCCGGCAACCACCATGGCGATAGGTCCGGAGACATGCAGATGGAGGGCCAGAGCATAGCCGCCCAACACCAGCGCCAGCGTAATCATGACCTCAACATTATGGCCATCAATGCTCTTGAGCATTCGATAAGCCAGATAGCCAATGACCAGTCCAAACAGCACCCCACCCAGGGCCTCCTTGGCAAACAATCCGATAGCTCCGCCCAGGGTCACGTCCTCGCCGCCGACGGCCAGCCCGAATAAAATGGTAAAGATCACCACAGCGACCCCATCGTTAAACAGCGACTCCCCGGCAATTTTGATTTCCAAACTTTTCGGAGCGTGCACCGATTTGAGGATACCGAGTACGGCAATCGGATCAGTGGGCGAGATCAGCGCCCCAAACAGCAGGCAATACAGCCAAGACACCGGAATGCCAAACACCAGGTTTAGAATCACCCAAGCACCGATACCGACCAAGGCGGTAGAGGTGATCACCCCTGCCGTTGCTAGTACTCCAATCGGCCAGCGCCGCTGCGCTAGTTCCTCCAAGTCCACATGCAGCGCCCCGGCGAACAGCAGCAAAGACAACATGCCTTGTAACAGAACTTCGTTAAAGTCAATGCGGGCAATGATGGCCCTGGCCCGATATTCAACCAGCGCATATCCCAGTTCCCCCAAACTCATCAACACCAGGCTCAGCACCATGGCCAGCACCATCACACCAATCGTGGTGGGCAGCTTGATGAACCGGTAGTTGATGTAGCTAAACACAGCCGCGAGCGTGATTAACAAAGCAGCGAGATCCAACATGTCACTTTTTCCTGCATAGTTGACTGCGGTGTAATGCTTCTTTTCCGTATAATTTTTTGATTGTGATTGAATTTTACGGTGAACTCGAAGCATCCTATGACTAGAAATGCTCGCTATCTTAGCCGGTTCCTGTGCTCGCCGGTGAGTGATCACTCAAGAATTGCCTTACAGTACGCGCTCGAACTCCAAGGCAGGCCGGAAACCTGGGCTATTGATCACGCGACACCGGGTAAGAGAGCAAGTACCCGTCCATCCTTTAGTGATCAAAAGAAAGAGCGATATCTGTTGAAAATATCACCCCCAATTGAATTTATTTTGCGACATCCTCTGGCTTTTACACTTCGCGTACTACGGCACTTTCACGCCAATCAGGGAATTTTACTGGCTGGGGCTGTAGCGTATTACGCCTTGTTGTCAATGGTACCCCTGATTATTCTATTACCGGTTGCTTTGTCGCATTTGGTTGATCAGAACCAGTTATTGATGTTGATAGAACACTATCTCCAGTATCTCATTTCCAGTGAATCCGATACCGTCATGGATCAAATTACTGAATTCATGGACCACCGCCAGACGCTAGGCTGGTTGATGGTTGGAGTTATGCTGTTTTTCAGCTCATTGGCTTTTAGCGTTTTGGAAACCACCATGGCCATTATCTTTACCCATCGCCGCGCTGTTCATATCCGCCATCCGTTGATGTCTTTTTTATTGCCCTATCTTTACATGCTATTGCTGGGCACCGGTTTATTAATAGAAAGTTTATTGATCGGAGCCATTCAAACCCGACTCGTGGACCAAATGCAATTATTCGGCTGGGTTTGGTCGGCCAGCACCATCCAAGGCACTTTATTTTATAGTCTTGGTTTACTGAGCCAGATTGGCTTATTGACCTTATTCTATGTGCTGATGCCGCCTGGCTATCTGCCATTACGACATGCCCTTGTCGGGGGCGTTACTGCCTCGCTGTTGTGGGAAGGAGTACGCTATATGCTCTCCTGGTACTTTGCCAACTTATCCATGGTCAATGTGATTTATGGCTCTCTCACCAGCGCCGTGATCGCTTTGCTAACCTTGGAAGTCATCAGCATTATTGTTTTGCTCGGTGCCCAAGTCATTGCCGAATATGAGCTGATCTCGGATAATCTCACTGTGAGAAATGCCAAGACCTTAGCCGTTTCAACCAACACCTAGCAGCGACAGCGCAACGCGACCCGGGTGGTGAATCGCCCCGGAAATCTTGAAGGCTGTTTGGTATGAGCCACACGGTCATAGCGGACGCATGGAGTTATTGATACTCAACAACCACCCGCTAAAGTGGGTGGGTTGAAGTTACGGGCGATACTGCCCCAAAAAAGACTTCCGTAGGTTAAGAGAGAATAGCCGCCACCTCATCAGCTAAAACGGCGGCGGGGGTACGATACTGCAGGCGGCTGTGTAATCGTTGTTCGTTATACCAATGCTGGCGCTTGAAGCCGTACCCCCAAATCTACCCCAAACTGTAACGATAGCCAGCGTTGTTCAGGGTGCTCCGCCACGATCCGAAATCCATAAAAAAACCCGCAAGATCGCGGGTTTAGTTTTCGGGTCGGGATGTTCTCGGACATCCTCGAAACTTGATATGGAGGCTAGGGTCGGGATCGAACCGGCGTCCACGGCTTTGCAGGCCGCTGCATGACCACTCTGCCACCTAGCCTTTTAGTCAACGAGACTCAGCCAGTGCGCTGGCTGGAGAAGGAAAAAGCCCCGAATTTTCGAGGCTTAGGAAAATTGGAGCGGGAAACGAGACTCGAACTCGCGACCCCAACCTTGGCAAGGTTGTGCTCTACCAACTGAGCTATTCCCGCAATGTGAACTTGATATTTTAATGCCAAAAAACCGTCCGTCAAGCGATCTTCTATCGAGAACTGGGTATTTTGCTGTTACTCAACCGTTATCCGGTAGAAAGCCATCAAGTAGAGTCTTCACTGGCGATCCTATTTGAAAGCGACCCACGCCGCCGTCAGATAGTGCAGCATAGACCACAGGGTTAACGCAGCCGCGATGACCAGTAGCCCTAACCCAACCTCCAGCGTCGGAAAAAACCAGAGGGGGTCGCGGTAGAGCAGCAGCAGTACCGCAATCATTTGTGCGGTAGTCTTAAGTTTGCCCAGCATCGATACCGCCACGCGCCCCTGCTTGCCCACTTGGGCCATCCACTCCCGTAACGCCGAAATAGCAATTTCCCGGCCGATGATAATCGCTGCTGACACAGCAATAAGCGGTGTGGGAATGGCCTGGACCAGCAACACCAAAGCCACGGCAACCATTAACTTGTCGGCAACTGGATCGAGAAACGCGCCGAAAGCCGAAGTTTGTTCCAGGCGACGCGCCAGATAACCATCCAGCCAGTCGGTCAGGGCCGCCAATCCAAACAGGGCGCTACAGACCAGGTTGGCTCCTGGAAAGGAAAGGAAGAAGATCACCACGAAAACCGGAATCAGCGCGATCCGCAGCAGTGTCAGTGAGGTGGGTAAGTTCAGTTGCATCGTTGGGGCGCACTTAGCCTTTATCATGAAAGGCGTCATAGATCCGTTGTGCGAGTTCGGCGTTGATCCCTTCCACCTGGGCAATGTCTTCAATACCCGCTCGCGAAAGCTGTTTCAGCCCGCCGAATTGCTTGAGCAATACCTGTCGGCGTTTAGGTCCGATGCCGGGGACGCTATCAAGGGTGGACACTGTACGCGCTTTGGCCCGGCGTTGCCGGTGACCGGTGATCGCGAAACGGTGCGCCTCGTCACGAATCTGTTGTACCAGATGGAGAGCGGCTGAGTCGGCTGGCAGTATAATGGGCCGGTTTTCCGCGAACAAGTAAAGCGTCTCCAGGCCTGGCTTACGCTCAGGTCCTTTAGCAATGCCAATCACCACAATTCCGGCGATACATAATTCTGCCAGCACGTCACCCGCTTGGGCCAGTTGGCCTTTACCGCCATCAATGAACAGGATATCCGGCAACTGGGCGCTTTCTTGCTGTAGACGCACATAGCGCCGGTGCAGCGCCTGATGGAGCGCAGCGTAATCATCGCCAGGAGTGATGCCCTCGATATTGTAGCGACGATAATCTGACTTTCGTGGACCTTCTGCGTCGAATACCACACATGCGGCAACGGTGGCTTCCCCGTGCGTATGGCTAATATCGAAGCATTCCATCCGCGAAAGCTTGCCCTCAAATCCCAACGCTTCGCCCAAGGCCTCCAATCGGCGCTGAGTCCCGGCCTGGCTGGCCCAACGCGCCGCTAACGCATGTTCGGCATTTTGCATCGCCATCGCCAGCCAATGGCTGCGCTGGCCACGGCTTCGAGCGCTGATGGTCACGGGTCGGCCCGCCCGTTCCGACAAGCTGCGGGCTAATAATTCCGCATCGGCGGGTAAAGTGCTCAGCAAGATTTCGCTCGGAATTTCTTTACCGAGATAATATTGCGCCAGGAAAGCTGCCTGCACGGCCGGGAGATCCTCCTCTCCAGGTAAGCGGGGGAAAAAAGCCCGATTACCCAACAAACGCCCGGCGCGAAACACAAAAACCTGCAAACACGCAGCCCCGCCACGAAGCGCGCAAGCAATGACATCAACATCGCCGTTTTCCCCTTCAACGTGCTGATGCTCCTGAATCTGGCGCAGCTCAGCGATTTGATCCCGACAAAGCGCTGCTGCTTCAAAGTTCAGGCTTGTTGCCGCCGCCTCCATCCGTGCCGCTAGATCGGCAATGACCCGTCCGCTCTTGCCTTCAAGAAACAAAACAGCATCCTGAACTTGCTGTCGATAGCCATCGCGATCAACCAAACCGACGCAAGGCGCGGTGCAACGCTTGATCTGGTATTGCAAACACGGACGCGAGCGGCCATGAAAAAAACTGTCCTCGCACGGCCGCAGCCGAAACACCTTTTGCAGCAGATACAGGGTGTCGCGGACCGCGTTGGCGTTCGGATAAGGACCGAAATAGCGACCCACCGCTCGTTTGGCTCCGCGATGGAGGGCAAGTCGGGGAAAGTCGCCGCCAGAGAGATGGATGTAGGGATAGCCCTTATCATCGCGCAACAGGATGTTGTAGCGAGGCTGATGCTCCTTAATCAGCGTGCTTTCCAGGATCAGTGCCTCGGTCTCGGTATGGGTGATGGTGATCTCGATGGCACGAATCTGCGCGACCAAGCTGCGCGTTTTGGCTGAGGCGTGATTTTCCCGAAAGTAACTGGCGACCCGCTGCTTTAGACTGAGCGCCTTGCCGATGTAGAGAATAGTGCCTTGCTCATCCAACATCCGATAGACGCCGGGTAGCGCCGCCACCGTTTTGAGGAACGCTTTGAAATCAAAAGGACTTGGGGTCACAGGCATCGTTGGGTGAGGCCATTGCGGCCCGGCGTTGGGCTAAAACCTCAGCGTAAGGCGAGGCTGGCCTTTGGAAGGGAATAGATGTTAGGGGAGAGCCATGGCCTCTTCGCTGGGCCATGACTCACTCATGTCAGCCGCTGGCTTAGGTGTTATCCCGCCGAATATCGTACTTTTCCATCAATCGATACAGCGTCATCCGCGAAACGCCCAATTCCTGAGCCGCGCGGGCGATATTAAATCGGGTGCGCAGTAAAGTGGCCTGGATCGCTTCACGATCCGCCGCCATCCGCGCTTCATCCAGCGTAACAAAGCCCCTTCCGAGTGAGCGTCGCTCCAGTTCCATATCACTGGGAATGATATGCGGCCCTTCGCTCAACATCACGGCGCGGCGAATCCGATTCATTAACTCCCGCACGTTACCCGGCCAATCGTAACGGTTAATGACTTCAAGGGCGTCGCGACTGAACCCTTTGGCAGAGGTCTTGGTTTCGGCGGTGAATTTGGTGAAGAAATACCTGGCCAGTAATTCAACATCGCCCTTGCGCTCCCGCAAGCTCGGTGTTCTGAGATGTAACACATTGAGCCGATAATACAAATCTTCGCGAAAGCGACCGTCCCGGACTGCTTGTTCAAGATGGGTGTTGGTGGAGGCGATGATCCGCACATTGGCGGGAATCGGCTTGGTGCCGCCCAGACGGTGAATCTTTTTCTCTTCCAGGAACCGCAGTAAATTCGCCTGGACCTCGGATGGAAGATCGCCGATTTCATCTAAAAACAGGGTGCCGCCACTGGTGGATTCGATCAGACCAATGCGGCGATCACTCGCGCCAGCGAACGCCCCCTTCTCATGGCCGAACAGCTCGGATTGGATCAGGTTAACCGGTAGAGCGGCGCAGTTCATGGTGATAAACGCCGATGCCGCACGCGCCGAGTATTCGTGGATGGCGCGCGCTGATTGCTCTTTACCGGTACCGCTCTCGCCGGTGATGAGCACCGGCACATCGACTTCGGCCGCCTTTTGAATCCCGCGAAACAGCGTTTGCATGACCAGGCTATTACCGATCAGCCCATATTGCGACTCCAGCTCGCGCTGCTGCCGCAAAGTGTTCTCGGTCAAGGTAGCCATTCCGTAGGCATGGCCCAAGGTGACGGATAAGCGCTGTGGCTCGATGGGCAGGGTATGGTAATCGTAGCAATGCTCGGCGATGATGGTAGAGAGCAGCTTACGCTCCAGACATTGCCGCGACAGCACCATGACCCACTGCATTTTGCGCCGCGCCAGAATCAGATCGATCAACCACTGGATTGCCCGCTCCGACTCGCAACTGAACAAAATCGCCAAGCCCACCTCGAAGGTGTGTTCGGTCAATAACGCTCTTGCCGGACCCGCTTCTTGCGCTGAATAGACTTCCCAATCCGAGGCGGAGATTTTTTCGATCACACTCTCCTCTAATGCAGCGGTGCTTAAGATCAAAACTTTGCGCATGGCTTTACCCATTGTCTACTTGATAGGACATCCAAAGAAATCCACGAGGCGGATTTCTCATATGCAGTTCTAGGACCCAAAAAACACGGACAAAAACGCTTAGCGGTCACTTTGATTAGCCGCTCGTGCCACTGTCCACCGCCGCGCAAATCATGTTCTATGCACTTGACACGAGATTAGCAACTGCTGCTCCCGGCTCCGTCGCCCGAGGGGTCATCTTCACCCTCCATGGCGCATAATCCGGTGACATTCACCCTGTACTTGACCGGAATTAGGCCAAATAATGCCTTATAAAAGTTTCAGTTGCAATGAAAAATAGCTCAATTGGTCATTTTTTGTTCCTGAAACGGCAAATTCAATTCCTTAGAAATCCCAATCTTGTCGCGATTGATTATATACAAGGCAGCAAAAGCCGTTCCTTTATCTCTCATTCATGAGATAAAATTTATACCCTAGAGCAACAAATGGGTTGCCGGGTTATCTTTGCGTCAGTGACGCACAATTAAATAAACCGCTAAATAAACCGCATCAACCCAGGTCACAGGCAGAACAACCGCCGTTTCGTCTATGATGGCGGCAAGGTTTTCATCGTCTCCCAAAAAAGAGACGTTTCAATAAAAAAATCTCTAGCGTGTCGGACCAGAACCCAGGCTTCTCATAGAGCCGCGCGGCGGCTTGGTCTTCAGGCACATTCAACGCGCCTTTCAGCGCCTCGCTGATGATGGAAATTGGTATGCTCTACCCAACGCTACGCACCCTGTTATTCCAGCTTGATCCTGAAACCGCCCATGATTGGACCTTACGATTTTTGCGCCAAACCTTTAACAGTCCTCTCGGTAAGTTAGGCGGCCTACTGCCAGGTTCACCGCCTGGGGCCAAGCGCCGGGTGATGGGGTTGGACTTTCCGAATCCGGTCGGTTTAGCGGCGGGCCTTGATAAAAACGGCGAATGTATTGCTGCCTGGGAAGCGTTTGGCTTCGGCTTTATCGAAATCGGTACTGTGACGCCTCGCCCACAACCGGGCAACCCCAAACCGAGAATGTTTCGGCTGCCCGAAGCTCAGGCGTTAATCAACCGGCTGGGCTTTAATAATAAAGGCGTTGATTACCTGATAGAACAAGTTCGCCGCAGCGGTTATCGAGGCATCCTGGGGATCAATATCGGCAAGAATGCTGATACACCTGTCGAGTGCGCAGTCGATGATTACTTGATGAGTTTGCGGAAAGTGTATCCGTGGGCCAGCTACGTTACCGTGAATATCTCCTCACCAAACACGCCGGGATTGCGCGATTTGCAGTATGGCGCGGCCCTGGATCACCTGCTGGAAGCCTTAAAAACCGAACAGCAAAAGCTAGCCGGTCAGTATGGTCGGCAGGTACCGTTAGCGCTCAAGATCGCTCCGGATCTGGCCGAAGAGGATGTAATAACCGTTGCTCAGGCGTTGATGCGCCATGAAATTGAGGCGGTCATCGCTACCAACACCACGTTTTCACGATCCGGTGTCGAAGGCTTGCCCAGCGCTCAGGAGAGCGGCGGCTTGAGCGGCGCTCCCTTAGCTAGCCGATCAACCGCCGTGGTCAAGCAACTAGCCGAGGTACTGGCCGGTCGATTGCCGATTATCGCGGTCGGCGGCATTTTAAGTGGCGCTGACGCCGCCGCTAAAATCGCCGCTGGCGCTAGTCTGGTGCAGCTCTATACCGGGTTTATCTATCGTGGCCCGGCTTTGGTTAGCGAAGCAGTCGCGGCTTTGCGTTAAGCGATCCATACTCATCCCATTGAACCCATCGCGGCCAAGCCAGGGTCTAAAGTTGACCCATTGTCCATAACTGACTTTTGAAGGAGACCACGCTATGCGTCAATTTCTGCTGCTTCTCCTGGGCCTGTTGCCCGCCGCATTAACCCAGGCGGCGATTGAAACCAAAACCGTCGAATACCGCCAGGGTGAAACCCGACTGGTTGGCTATTTGGCCTACCCCAAGGAGGCTAAGGGTCCATTGCCCGGTGTTCTAGTGGTCCATGAGTGGATGGGGTTGAACGATTACGCCAGGCATCGCGCTGAACAACTGGCCGAGCTGGGTTATGTAGCGCTTGCCGCTGACATCTATGGCGATGGCAAACTGGCCGCCAACCGCGAGGAAGCGGGCAAGCTCGCCGGTTCCTACAAGCAAGATCGGCTATTGCTGCGGGCGCGGGCGATGGCAGGTCTTACGGCGCTCAAAGCGCAGCCAGCCGTTGCGGGCAACCAGGTTGCCGCCATCGGCTATTGCTTTGGCGGCACCACCGTTCTGGAGTTGGCGCGCAGCGGCGCTGATCTCGCTGGGGTGGTCAGTTTCCACGGTGGACTCGACACCCCGACCCCACAGGACGCTAAAAACATTCACGCCAAGGTGTTAGCGCTGCACGGGGCCGATGATCCGTATGTACCCGCTGATCATGTGGCGGCGTTTGAGCAGGAAATGCGAACCGGCGGGGTTGATTGGCAGTTAATCGCCTACGGCGGCGCAGTGCACGGTTTCACGAATCCTGCCAATGGCGGCGATAACAGTAAAGGCGCCGCCTACAATGCCTCTGCTGACGCCAGATCCTGGAGCGCCATGCAACAGTTCTTTAACGAATTATTCACCAAGAAATAACAAAAGCGAGGCTAGGGCAGCGAGTGTATCTGCCCGCTGTCCGCCAATCCTGATTGAAGAATCGCATGTTTGACCATCGAGTCAGCGTCGCGCCCATGCTGGATTGGACCGACCGCCATTGCCGGTTTTTCCTGCGATTACTGACCCGGTATACCTGGCTTTACACGGAAATGGTCACAACCGGCGCTATCTTGCATGGTGATTGCGAGCGGTTGCTGGCCTACGAGCCTGCTGAGCATCCGCTAGCGCTGCAACTGGGCGGTAGCGATCCTGGCGAGTTAGCTCGTTGCGCTCAAATCGCCGCCGAGTGGGGTTATGACGAAGTTAACCTGAATGTCGGTTGTCCCAGCGACCGGGTGCAATCCGGCCGGTTTGGCGCTTGTTTGATGGCCGAGCCTTCGCTGGTTGCGGAGTGCGTGGCCGCGATGCAGGCAGCGGTCAATCTACCCATTACGGTTAAAACCCGCATCGGCATTGATGATCGCGATTCTTATGAAGAATTGGCTGAGTTCGTGCACTCTGTGGCGCTGGGCGGCTGTCGCATGTTGATCATTCATGCCCGTAAAGCCTGGTTGACTGGCCTTAGCCCCAAGCAAAACCGACAAATTCCACCCTTACGTTACGATGTGGTTTACCGGTTAAAGCAGGATTTCCCTGGCCTGCGCTTTATCCTCAACGGTGGCGTAACCAGCCTCCAACAGATGATTGAGCAGTTAGCGCGGGTCGATGGCGTCATGATCGGGCGCGCCGCTTACGAGAATCCCTATTTACTGGCGGCTGTCGATCGGCGGTTGTTCAACGCTATGCAACCTATCCCCACTCGACATGAAATCATTCGCCGCTTGCTGCCTTATATTGAGCGGCAATTGCAGGCAGGCGTGCCACTCCATTGCATGACCCGTCACATTCTGGGTCTGTTCCAGGGGATTCCAGGTGCCCGCGCTTGGCGGCGCTATCTCAGTGAACATGTGCATCGGCCTCGTGCGGGCGTTGAGGTGCTGACTGCTGCGCTAGAGCAGGTGCCAGAATACTCCCCGTTGACTGAAGCCCAAAGCCAAGCAATCAGCTAAGCGTAGAGGCCGCAGTCGACCTAAACTTGTCGCTGCCGGTAATCGAGGGCAATCCACCATGTATGAATTCCTGCAATATCAAGTGCGCGATGCGATGACTGCCAATCCCATCGTGATCAGTCCAACCGCCAAGCTCCATGAAGCCGAAGCGCTTTTTGAGACACACGACTTTAACGGCGTGCCCGTGGTTGACCCACAACAGCAGTTAATCGGCATCCTGACGAAATTTGATGTGCTCAAGGCGTTTAGCCTCGCCGCCCAGACCATTGCCCCGCACTACCATGACATTATGCAACAGCCGGTGGCGGCGGTGATGACTCGTGATCCAGTCAGCGTTGACCCGCAACTACCGCTGAGCCGCTTACTGCAAAAGTTGGTGGAAATGCGCACCAAGAGCTTGCCGGTGGTGGAGAACGGCCAGCTAGTGGGCATCATTGCCCGGGAAGATGTACTGAAGGCGCTGCGGCGGGCCACACTCCAGCATGAAATTCCGATTCACGAGGAGCAACGGCCATGACCACTCTGCTCTACACACACGCCGCCTGTTTGGAACACGATCCGGGGCCGGGTCATCCTGAATCCCCCGCTCGCTTAAGCGCTATTCTGGCCGCTCTCAAAACACCGCAGTTTGCCGAGTTGCAATGGCGCGAAGCACCGACTGCTACCGTTGAGCAGTTAGCCCGTATTCATAGCCCCGCTCACATTGATCTAACATTGGCGCGCATCCCGCGTAATGGCTATCAGGCGATTGATGGCGATACGGTCGTTTCCCCGCAGTCAGGTGATGCTGCCCTACGCGCGGCGGGCGCTGTCTGCGCGGCGGTCGATGCCGTTTTGCAAGGTCAAGCCAACAATGCCTTCTGCGCCATCCGTCCCCCCGGCCATCACGCTGAACCCGATCAAGCGATGGGGTTTTGCCTATTTAACAATATTGCTATCGGTGCCGCTCACGCGCGGGCTGTGCATGGCCTGGAACGGGTGGCGGCCATTGATTTCGATGTGCATCACGGCAACGGCACACAAGCCGCTTTCGAGCATGACCCGGCTTATCTGTATGTTTCCACGCATCAAGCCTACATCTATCCGGGCACCGGGCGGCGCGACGAGCGCGGGCTGAACAATATCGTCAATATCCCATTGCTGGCTAATAGCGGCGCTGTGGAATTACGACAGGCGTGGCAAGAGGATATTGAGCCAGCTTTGCGACGCTTCAAGCCGCAGCTTATTTTGATCTCAGCAGGGTTTGACGCGCATCGGCTGGACCCGCTGGCCGGATTAACCTTTATCGAGGCAGATTATGCGTGGCTGACCGAGCAAATTTTGGCAGTAGCGGCTGAATTTGCGCAGGGGCGCGTCATTTCAGCCCTGGAAGGGGGTTATAACCTGTCGGCTTTGGCCGCCAGCACAGCGGCCCATGTCAAAGCCTTAATGCAAGCCGGTTAAGCGCTTGCGAGTTCGGCTATAGAGCGTCGCTGTGCGCAGCGATGGGCTGGCGAACTAGGGCAACAGCACGGTGGAACCGGTGGTCTTGCGCGCTTCCAGATCGCGGTGTGCCTGAGCAGTCTCCGCCAGGGAGTAGGTTTGGCAGACTTCGATTTTCACTGCGCCGCTTTTTACCACGTCGAAGAGTTCGTTAGCGCTCGCCGCCAGATCATCACGCTGGGCGGTATAGGTCATCAAAGTCGGTCGAGTCAGGAACAGCGAACCCTTAGCCGACAGGATGCTTGGCTCGAACGGTGGCACCGGCCCGGACGCATTGCCGAAACTGACCATCATCCCCATCGGGCGCAAGGAGTCCAACGAACCCATGAAGGTGTCCTTGCCCACCGAGTCGTAGACGGCCGCTACGCCCCGACCGTTGGTGATTTCCCGAACTCGTTCGGTGAAATTCTCGCGGCTGTAGACGATGACATGCTGGTAGCCGTGGGTTCGGGCCAGTTCAGCTTTTTCATCACTACCCACCGTGCCGATCACCGTAGCGCCCAGATGCCGCGCCCATTGGCCAGCGATTAAGCCAACGCCACCGGCAGCGGCGTGGAACAGGATGGCATCGCCGGGCTGCACTTGATAGGTGCGCCGCAGTAGGTACTGGGCCGTCATGCCTTGCAGCATCATCGCCGCTGCTGTTTTGTCATCAATGGCGTCAGGCAACTTCACCACCCGGTCAGCGGGCATTAGGCGGACTTCGGCATAAGCACCCACCGGCGGACTAGCGTAGGCCACGCGGTCGCCGACTTTGAGGTCCGCCACGCCTTCGCCAATCGCTTCAATGCGGCCCGCGCCTTCCATGCCCAGCGTCCAGGGGAGCGATGGCAATGGATAAAGGCCGGTGCGGTGATAGACATCAATGTAATTCAGTCCGACCGCCCCGTGCCGGATGCGTACTTGACCCGCACCGGGTTCGCCAACTTCAACGTCTTCCCAGCGCAGGACTTCAGGGCCGCCGGGTTCATGAATGCGAATCGCTTTGGGCATGGAATTTTCCTCGGTGACAGCGTGAATTTTTGATTACAACGGCTCTGGCAAGCAGGCAGCTAGGCATGTTTTTAGTCGAAATCGAATAAATCGCTCAGGAACCCTTCGCGTTTCTTCTTTTTGTAGTAGCCGCCGCTCTCGTGATGGGATGGGCTATGACCATAAGCAGGCGGTGGCGGGTGCTTGTGGCTTTGATCGTAAGCAGGTTGCGCGTTATAGCTGGCTGCCTGAGCGGGCGCAGTAGGCAACGATCTTTCAATGATCTTGTCCAGTTCGCCACGATCCAGCCAAACCCCACGACACTTCGGGCAGTAGTCGATTTCAATACCGGCTCGGTCGGCCATCACTAAATTAACGCTTTCACAAACTGGGCATTGCATAGGTCAAACCTCTCAAATTTCCATGAACAATCGATCATGACAGAGTTTGGCGAGATGAAAATACGCTTATTCAAAACCGATCTTCGCCGAGCTTGCTCAGATAAGCTCCAGTGACTCTCTGCCCTTAGTGACAACTTCGGCAACCAATTTTCGATCCATAGTCGCAAGCCGACCCCCATTTGCTTGCGCCAAGGCGAGCAAATAACCATCGGTAACCCGTGAATGGCTGGCGAGAAGTGTTGGGACAATGCCAGCGTTGTCGAGGATGCTGATGCTGTCGGGCCAAAACTGATGCCCCGGCAATGCTCGAATCGCTGCCAGTGATTGCGCCACCACACTCGGCGGCCCCGGTGAGTTTGGATACTTGGGATGGCCAACGATCCTGAGTAACCCGTTCTCGGTGATGGGGCAGGTCGCAAAGCGCTTGCATCCTGTTCGGGCGAACCAGTCATGGGCTGGATCATGGTGAACATGCGCGGCATCGATCAGAGCAATCAGCACGTTCACATCCAGCAAAAACGCTTTCACGGTTGCTCATCACGCAGTTGATTCACCAGTTCAAGCGTGACAGGCACCGCATCCTGACGAGCGGGCAATAACGGAATACCATTACGTTCCACGCGATCAGCGCTGCTAGCGCGCGTCAAACCCTGTCTGGCCAAGGCTGAGATAATCTCCCCGACTGATTTTTTTTCACGATCGGCAAAATGTTTTGCAGCCGCCAGTACGTCATCATCAATCGTCAGTGTCGTCCGCACGATGAGCGCTCCGAAAAGAAATTGATGCAAAGCATCTTACATCACGCATCAGACCTGAGCAATTTTCACTCTCCATTGCAAAAAACCGCCAGCCTGATCAGCCCAACCACCGCCGCGCATTCTGAAATAACCGCAACCACGGCCCGTCCTCACCCCAACCATCGGGATGCCAAGAATATTGCACCGTACGAAAGACCCGTTCCGGGTGGGGCATCAGAATGGTGAAACGGCCATCACGGCTCGTTAAGCCAGTCATGCCACCGGGCGAACCGTTGGGATTGGCCGGATAGCGTTCAGTCGGCCGACCAGAATTATCGACGAAACGCAATACAGCTACACCCGCTGCCAGCGCCGCCGCTGTGCCACCCGCCGCGCGAAATTCAGCCCGGCCCTCGCCGTGAGCAACAGCAATCGGTAACCGCGAACCTTCCATCCCTTGCAGGAATAAAGACGGCGAGGGCAATACCTCAACCAGACTCAGACGCGCCTCGAATTGCTCGACTCGATTACGGACAAAATGCGGCCATAGTTCAGTTCCGGCAATGAGTTCGTGCAAGTTGGAGAACATCTGGCAGCCGTTGCAGATCCCCAGGCCAAAGCTGTCCGGGCGAGCAAAGAACGCGGCAAACTCATCGCGCGCGCGCGGGTTGAACAAAATGGATTTAGCCCAGCCCTCGCCTGCACCCAGCACGTCGCCATAGGAGAAGCCACCGCACGCGGTAATGCCGTGGAAATCCGCCAGCGACACCCGACCGGCGATAAGGTCGCTCATGTGGACATCAGCCGCCGCGAAACCGGCCCGATCGAATGCCGCTGCCATCTCGGTCTGGCCGTTAACGCCTTGCTCGCGCAGAATGGCAACTCGTGGCCGCGTCCCGGTAGCCACCAGCGGCGCGGCCACGCCCTCAGCGGGATCAAAGGTCAAATACGCATTCAAACCTGGATCGGTCGGATCGCAAGCCGTTTCAAACGCCTCTCGCGCACAGTCGGGGTGATCGCGCAGGGCTTGCATCCGATAGCTGGTTTCCGACCACAGCCGCCGCAATTCGGTGCGGCTGGCGGAAAAAACCACCGCGCCGCCGCAACGCAAATTCAGTACATCCTCGCTATTTGGCGTACCGATCACATGGCTGCACTGGCCTAATCCGGCTTGCGCCAATCGCGCCAACACGGCGTTGCGATCCGCCGCGCGAACCTGAAGCACAGCCCCCAGTTCCTCGGAAAACAGCGCAGCCAGGAGATTGTCAGCCAGATCATCCAGCAACACTGTTACGCCGCAACCGCCCGTGAACATCATTTCTGCCAGACTCGCCAGCAAGCCACCATCGGAACGGTCGTGATAGGCCAATAACTGACCTGCCGCGTTTAACTCCTGAATCACCGTAAAGAAAGCCGTCAAATCCTCAGGCGCATCAATATCGGGAACGCTATCGCCCCACTGATTGTAGACTTGCGCCAAGGTCGAGCCGCCCAGCCGATTCTTGCCACGACCCAGATCGACCAGGATTAAGTCGGCATCGCCTAAATCAACCCGCAATTGCGGCGTTAGCGTCTGGCGCACATCCAGCACCGGCGCGAAGGCCGAGATAATCAGCGACAAGGGCGCAACCACGCTCTTGCGCTCGCCATGTTGCTGCCACACCGTTTTCATTGACAGCGAATCCTTGCCGACCGGAATAGCGATGCCCAGCGCTGGACACAATGCCATGCCGACCGCCCGCACCGTGTCAAACAGCGCGGCGTCTTCGCCGGGATGGCCTGCCGCCGCCATCCAGTTTGCCGACAGTTTCACATCGCCGATTTGGCCAATGCGGGCGGCGGCGATATTGGTCAGCGCTTCTCCCACGGCCATCCGGCCCGATGCAGGCGCATTCAACACCGCCAGCGGCGTCCGCTCGCCCATCGCCATCGCCTCGCCGGTATACACATCAAAGCTGGTGGCGGTGACAGCAACATCGGCCACCGGCGCTTGCCACGGCCCGACCATCTGATCACGGCAAACCAGGCCGCCTACGGTGCGATCACCAATGGTGATGAGAAAGCTTTTATCCGCAACAGCCGGAAAGCGCAGCACGCGCGCCACAGCGTCTGCAAGATCAATATCGCCAAAATCAACAGGTGATGCGGCAGTCGTTTCATGCCGGACATCGCGCAGCATCTTCGGCGGCTTGCCAAACAGCACGTCCATCGGCAAATCGACCGGCCGATTGGCGAACTGGCGATCCGAGACCCGCAAATCCAGTTGCTCTGTAGCAACGCCGATCACTGCGTAAGGGCAACGCTCGCGCTCGCACAACGCTTTGAAAGCCTCCACGCTTTCGGCGGCAATGGCCAGCACGTAGCGTTCCTGCGCCTCGTTACACCAAATTTGCATCGGCGACATACCAGGGTCGTCATTCGGTATTTCGCGCAATTCGAAAGAACCGCCGCGATCCGCGCCATGGACGATTTCCGGCACCGCATTGGATAAGCCACCGGCACCCACATCATGGACCGAAAGAATCGGATTGGCCGCGCCCAACGCCACGCAGCGGTCGATGACTTCCTGAGCGCGGCGCTGCATTTCCGGGTTCCCGCGCTGGACTGAGGCGAAATCCAGGTCCTCATGCGAACTGCCCGCTGCCATGCTGGAAGCCGCACCGCCGCCTAGGCCAATCAGCATCGCTGGCCCCCCCAGGACGATGATGGCGGTTCCTGGCGGTAGCTCCGACTTATGGACATGCGGCTCACGGATATTGCCCAGGCCGCCCGCAATCATGATTGGCTTGTGGTAGCCACGCCGCTGGCCGTCAGGGCCATCTTCTTCAAAAGTGCGAAAATAACCAGCGAGATTGGGTCGGCCGAACTCATTGTTAAACGCCGCCGCGCCGATGGGGCCTTCCAGCATGATGTCCAGCGCCGACACAATCCGGCCCGGCTTGCCATAATCGCGCTCCCAGGGCTGCGTGAAGGCGGGGATGCGTAGATGAGAAACAGAAAAACCGCACAACCCAGCCTTGGGTTTCGCACCGCGCCCGGTCGCGCCCTCATCGCGGATTTCACCGCCAGAACCGGTCGCCGCGCCGGGAAAGGGTGAAATCGCGGTGGGGTGGTTATGAGTTTCCACCTTCATTAGGATATGCACCGCTTCCAGGTGGTAGCGGTAGTGGCCATCGTGGGAATCCGGGAAAAATCGGCCAGCGGGAAACCCGGCCATCACCGCTGCATTGTCGTTATAGGCGGAAAGGACGTTATCAGGATGGCATTGGTGGGTATGGCGGATGATCGCAAATAGCGATCTCGCCTGCCCAGCGCCATCAATGATCCAGTCGGCGTTGAAGATTTTGTGGCGGCAATGCTCCGAGTTGGCCTGGGCAAACATCATCAATTCGACATCAGTCGGATTGCGCGTCAGTCGCTGGAAACTGTCTAACAGATAAGTGATTTCGTCATCAGACAGCGCTAAACCCAGCGCGCGGTTGGCAGTGGTCAAGGCGTCGTGGCCACCGCCTAGCACATCCACCGTTGTCAGGGGCGTGGGTTTGGTCTGCGCAAACAACACAGCAGGATCGTCAGTCGGCCCCAACACAGCTTCTGTCATCCGGTCATGCAACAGCGGCCCAAGCGCGGCTAACTCGCCATCCGTCAGCGGCCTTGCACAATCCAGGTAATAGGCTATTCCGCGCTCGATTCGGCGAATCCGCTGTAAACCGCAATTATGAGCAATATCGGTGGCCTTGGATGACCAGGGCGAGATCGAGCCAGGACGGGGAACGACCAGGAATAAGGGAGCGCCATGAGGAGGATTCTCGGCCGCAGCGGAGCCGTAGGTAAGCAATCGATCCACTAGCTCACGCTCATGGACGGCGACAACGCCATCAACGAAATGGACGAATTCAGTACGAAGGCCGGTAACGACCCCCACAGCTTGCCGCAACATCGCCAGCAGTTTTTCTAAACGAAAAGGCGATAAAGCGGGGCTTCCACGGAAACGCAACATCGCGAGGGCTTCTCCTAGATTGGGCAAGAGAGGCGGATGATAATGCAGTCCTTCGCAATTGCCACTCAAGTAATTTTTAAGGCTTGGCTTTCCGAATTCGGCTCAGGGTGACAGGGACAGCGGTCCCAAACGCCGCTTAAAAGACTTTAGTATTTGATATACTTTAACCAGGAATTCGACTTTTACTGGAGCATCTTAATATTGGTCCAGCCTGAAACCGTTAAAGGTTCCGAACCGGCCCTTATTCAAAATCTCGTCGTTTTGGAACAATTGCGGTTGATCCATCGCAATAGTCTGATCAGCCAGGTGGTGTCTTTTACTATTGGCTCTCTGATCATCTCGGTGTTATGGCCGGTTGGAGAAAAATCCCACCTTCTGACCTGGTTCGGCGTCCTTGTCATTTCAATTTTGTTGCGGGTCGCCCTGAGCAGGCATTTCTTGAAACTGGATCAGGCCGGGACGGTGCTAGCCCTTGACAACTGGGCGCACTGGACTCGCTGGGGCGTTTTACTATCGGGCTTGATTTGGGGTAGTGCAGCGCTGGCGCTCTATCCTGCCAACCAGCCCAGCTACGAATTGTTTCTATGCTTGATGCTGGTTGGGGTCACTACAGGGGCGCTTCCGCTACAGGCTCCATTGCGCGGCGCGTTTGCGCTCTATGCCAGCGCCGTCATGGTCCCGCTAAGCGCGATGTTGATTCTAAGGGATGAATCGGTTTATTTGATTGTAGCCTCCGCCGCCCTTTTGGAGCTTTGTACCTTAATTCTGAGCGCGAATCGTTATCGAACCAATATTGAGGATAGTCAACGGTTACGTTTTGAAAATGTAAACCTGGTTGATGGCTTAATCGCCTCACGGGAAGCAGCCCTTGCAGCCAAGCTTGAAGCTGATTTGGCCAATCAGGCCAAGAGCGAATTTCTCGCTAACATGAGCCACGAGATTCGCACGCCGATGAATGCGATCCTTGGCTTGACCCAGTTAGGGCTTAAGGCGACGCCGCAACAACAACTAGAATATTTGGCCAAGATCAACGATTCGGCTGAATTATTGCTCAATGTTCTTAACGATATTCTGGATTTCTCAAAGATCGAAGCTGGCAAAATCAGTCTGGAGAAGATTGATTTCGATCTTGATGAAATCATCGATTCGCTGACCTACACCATTGATACCCAGGCCAAAGCCAAGCAGCTTGATTTTAAAGTCGAGATCGCCCCGGAAACCCCTCGCTATCTCACAGGTGATCCACTCCGACTCCAGCAAATTGTGATGAATCTGGCCAACAACGCAGTCAAGTTTACCGAACGCGGCCACATCGTTTTTCAGATCACCAGCATGGCCACGACTGGCCGCAGCGTCATGCTGCACTTTGCGATCACCGACACCGGCATCGGCCTTACGCCTGAGCAGCAGGCAGGTTTATTTCGGGCGTTTTCCCAAGCGGATACCTCGACGACGCGAAAATTTGGCGGCACGGGCCTGGGTCTTGCTATCGCCAAGCGACTGATCAAGCTGATGGGGGGCGAGATTGCCGTCGAAAGCACCTATGGGCAAGGCAGCACGTTCTATTTTTCCGTACCATTCGCTCTGGCCGAACACTTCACCCGTAAGATGGCCCTGCCAGAGCGCCTGGCAGCATCAAGCGGCGAGTCCCAGCCAGGCTGCTTGCGCGGTGCGCGGGTGCTGATTGCCGAGGATAATGCGCTTAATCAGCAGGTCATTCGGGAATTTTTAGTCAGAGCCGATGCCCAGGTGACTTTGGTCAGTAATGGCCTGGAAGCTCTTAAGATGGCTCAGCGCCAGGCGTTTGAGGTGGTGTTGATGGATTTGCAGATGCCGGTCATGGATGGCCTTGAGGCGGCGCGGGAATTGCGTAAAATCCCCCAGTGGGCCAAGACGCCGATCATCGCGCTGACCGCCAACGTGTTCCAGGCCGATATCGACCGCTGTGTCGCGGCTGGAATGAACGATCATGTCGGTAAACCTATCAAGGTGGAAGAATTGTTTTCCAAGCTTGAGAAATGGCTAAAACACGCCGGGTCTCAGCCCGCTGAAGAAACCGCGCCCTTGCCACAATCGCCGCTACCTGAAGCGGAGGCGGCGCAATCCCCAGTGGCCAGCACGCCGCCGGACCCGGATATTGCCACCGCGCTCGCCCGCATTGGCAACAATGAGGCGCTGTTTCGCAAATTGGTGGGGTTGTTTCGACAATCAGAAGCAGACTCCCCCCAGCGGCTGCGGCAAGCGCTGGCGGACCAGGATGCCGAGTTGAGCCACCGCCTGGCACACACGCTGAAATCCACCGCAGGCACGATGGGGGCTAATCGGCTGCAAGCTGCTGCGCTTTGCATTGAACAAACGTTGCGGGCCGGTGGCGAGGTCAGCGAGGCATTGCTGGTCGAGCTAGAGACCGCTCACGCCGCCGCGATGGCTGACCTGGCGGCGTATGAGTCCCGTTCTGACGGGGGATAACTTTGAGCGTCTAGTCTGCGACTGACTACTTCGCCAGCCGTAGCAAACTGCTCAGGCCATGCTCCTCAAGAAACAGGTTGGCCCGCTCGCGGATTGCGCTGGCATCGTCAAAGGCTGAAACTTCGGTTAGCAAATCTTGGGCGGCGCGATAGCCGATGCTGCGGATCATCCATTTGATCTTCAGCACGCTGCCTAAATTCATGCTTAAGCTGTCAGCTCCCATCGCCATCAGCAATAAAGCCGATGCCGGGTCGCCGGCCATTTCTCCGCAAATACCCACAGGCCGACCGGCGGCCTGGACCCGCTCGATGACATAACGCACCACGCCCAGAACCGCCGGATGCAACGGATCATAGAGTTTCGCCACGCGGTCATTGTTACGATCCACCGCAAGAAGATACTGAGTTAGATCGTTGGTGCCGATAGAGGCGAAATCCACCATGCGGATCAGCGTATCGATCTGATAAGCCGCTGAAGGCACCTCAACCATGATGCCGACCCGTGGTGCCTCGACCGCCAGGCCGCTATCGCACAGTTCGCGGCGCGCCGACTGCAACAGTGCCAAGGCTTCGCGCAACTCCCCGGCGCTGCTAATCATTGGGAACAGGATCGACAAATTCGCATGTTCTGCGCCAGCACGCAGCATCGCCCGTAATTGGGTTTTAAATAACTCTGGCTGATCCAGACTGATGCGGATGCCGCGCCAGCCCAGAAACGGGTTTTGCTCACTGATCGGCAGATAGGGCAATGACTTATCACCGCCCACGTCCAGCGTGCGCAGCACAACCGGATGCGGTTCCATAATCTGGAGAACCCGTCCATAGACCAAGGACTGTTCTTCCTCGCCAGGAAAATCCTCACGCAGGAAAAAATGCAGCTCGGAGCGATATAAACCGACGCCATCCACGCCGCTGTTACGGGCGGCGGCAATGTCGGCGAACAGTCCGGAATTTGCATGCATGTCAACCCGTCGTCCGTCCGGGGTCTCCGCTGGCAGATCGCGCAGATGCTGCAACCCGCGCGAGATCTCCGCTTCCTCAGCAATAAGCCTGAGGTACTCCTGGCGAAGGGCCGGGCTGGGCTGGATGCAGGCCCGCATGGTATAGCCATCCACCGCCACTTCCCGGCCATTCAAACGGCCCGGCGGCAAATTGCTAACCCCAAATACGGCTGGAATGCCTAAGCCGCGCGCCAGCAGCGCAACATGCGAAGTCCCCGTACCGCGTACCGAAACCAGGCCCTTGAGTTTCTCAGGCGGCACGTCCAGCAACTGGGAAACGCTGATCTCCTCGCCCATCAAGATCGTGTTATCGGGATATTCGCGATCAACCGCCTGCTCGATTTGTAGCCTGTTGAGCAGCCGCTGGCCAAGATCGAGAATATCGGCCGAGCGCTCCTTGAGGTAGGGATCGTCCATCTCGGTGAAGATATCGGCGTATTCAAGCACCGTAGCGCGCAAAGCGCCTGGTGCCCAATTACCGGCGCGGATGCGCTCCAGGGTGCCATTGACGAGGCTATCGCTGCCCAGCAACAGGGCATACGCATCCAGCAACGCCCGATCACCCGGTGATAGCAACAGTCGCATCCGTTCACCCAGGCGATGCAAATCAGCCAGTTCTGTTTCTACCGCTTGCTGAAACCGGACGGCCTCTGCTTTTGGGTCATCGATATCCTTATCCGGAACTTGCGCCAGGGCCGTAGCGGGGAATACCACTACCGCCTCACCCAGGGCCAGACCGCGAGCGCTGGCGACACCCTCTAAAAACAGCGTTCCGGTTAGGGCATCATCGCCCAGACGAGCCAGCACCTGGCGGATTTCACTGGAATTGATGCAGCCAGCCAATTGAGCGGCCAGCGTGACCAGAAAGGCTTCTTCGTCAGTGGTGTATTTACGCTGATCGCGTTGCTGAGCGACCAAAACGCCAAGGACGCGCCGCCGTCGGATGATCGGCACGCCGATGAAACCGTGGAAAGGCGATTCACCGGTCGCCGCAATGTAACGAAAGGCGGGATGAGCAGGGGCGTCATCGACGTTAACCGGCTCGGCTCGACTGGCGGCCAAGCCTGTCAAGCCCTGATCGAATTTCAGCCGCACCTTGCCGACGGCACCGGGCCGTAAGCCGTCTGTCGCCATCAACACCAACTCGCCCCGACTGTGATCAGCCATGTAGACGGAACAGACCTCGGTGTGAAGCGCGGCTTTGACTTCTGCGACGATCAGGCTAAACGCTTCGCTCGGATCACGGACTGCATTGATGGCCTGCACGATGCGCCGCAAGGTATCCAGCATGGGATTGTCCTTAAACGAGCGGGAATCGACGAAGTGACAAGGCTCAGCGTCGCGACCAGTGCCGGGGACCGGCTACGGGCGAGCGCGCTATGCGATTTTCCTCCAGGATGGCGGCGCTGCCTTGCTCCAGACCCGGCGTGATCAGACCGGCATCAGGTGCGCTGAACCGCCGCGTCGATACCACCATGCGGGTAATCACCGGGTGGTGACAGGTATCGACCCGCCGCAGGGGCACAATGAGAGGACGTTGAGGCGTGGTTGCCGGTGAAATTGGCTCGGTAGCGCGCGCATGAACCGACTGGCGCAGCCGCCCTGTGGATGACCGGTCGCGCCGCATAGAGCCATCTTCGCTCCGTGGCGATGAACGGGCGCTCCGGGCACTGGCCGCCAAGCGAGAGGAGCGGCCGACGAACAGCAAAGGTGCCAACTCGCGCAACGCCTGCCAGTAAACCTGCCGTTTAAACCAAACCACAGCGCGCAGGGGATACCAGTAATCCACCCACTGCCAATAATCGAATTCGGGATGATCGGACAAATCCAGCCGCACCTGCTCTTCGTCGCCTAGCATTCGCAACAGAAACCAGACCTGCTTTTGACCAATGCAGAGCTGTTTGTTGCCCTGGCGCACGAGATGTTTGGGCAGCCGGTAACGCAGCCAGCCTCGGGTGCAGCCGATCACCTGGACGTGTTCGGGCCGCAAACCGATCTCTTCAGCCAGCTCGCGAAACATGGCCTCTTCGGGCGATTCATCCCGTTGAATGCCGCCTTGGGGAAACTGCCAGGACCGTTGCCCGACTCGCCTCGCCCAAAACAGGCGCCCTTGCTCATTACACAGGATGATGCCAACGTTAAGCCTGTAACCCTCCGAATCGATCACAGTGGAACCAATCAGGTTGAAAATTAAGTATCTTTATTTTTTCATAATAAACGAATTTTGGCCATCACACATCCACCCTTGCGACCCAGCGCATCCTGCCAGAACCGGCTATCATCACTGTGGCGGTGCGCTGCATTGAGTCGCGTCCCGTTCATCAACCTCGCGCCGCCTGTCATCCGTTCTAGCAAGGAACCTGCCATGCACCGTCTCTTCCTCTTGTTCGCTTTGCTGGCGCTGCTGCCTTGCCAAGCTAGCGCATTCGATGATCCAGCGTTAGCTGTACCCGCCGCCCAATACCTCCAGTCAATCCGAGATGGCCGTGATGCGGGCGGTCGACCGAGCGCGGCGTTGCTGGAACAGGCCGATCAGCAAGTCCGGCAGAAAAACTTGAATGCCGCTATTACCGGCTATGAGACCGCCATTGCTGGCGGCGCGACCCAGACTGCGGCCTGGTTGACGCTAAGCCAAACCTGGCAGGCCCGTGCGGCCGAGATTCATAAAGAGGACACGGCAGCGCGCGAGCGTGCCCGCGAAAAGGGTTCGCAAGCGGCCTGGAACGCTTTCCAGGCGGCGCGCCTCCCTTACGAGCGCGCCCGTGCGCTGTTCCGATTAGGCGAACTGTATGATCAAAACAAGGAGCCGAAAAAAGCCATTGCCGCGTGGCGTGAAGCCCTGGAGCTGGAAGATAACCCACGCATCGCCAAACGCTACCAGGATTTGGTAGAGGCCAACGCCTTTCAGATTAAAGATGTTGCCGTTGAATCCGACAGCGCTACCCCAAAAATTTGCCTTAGCTTTTCCGATGACCTCGCCAAGGATCGCCAGGTGCGCTATGAGGATTATCTGGCCATCCAGCCGACCGCCCAGTTCTCCGTCAGCGCCAGTGGCGACAAGCTTTGTGTGGAGGGGGTCAGTCATGGCCAGAGTTATACGATCAAGGCACGGCCTGGCATTCCTTCTACTACCGGCGACAAGACCCGTATCGGTCAGGACTTCACGGCGCAGGTTGAAGATCGCAAACCCACCCTGGGCTTTCGCGGCACGACTTATGTTCTGCCGAAAGCCAGCGGCCAGCAGTTGCCGCTGATCAGCGTCAATCTCGACACGGCGCGGCTACGGGTCTTGCGCATCAATGACCGCAATCTGCTCCAGCAGATCGATAGTCGGCGGATCACTGGTTTACTGGATGGCCATGACCTGAAAACTGTCGCGACTCGCTCTGGCGAACTGGTTTGGCAAGGAACTTTGACGTTGGCCAGCGGCGAACGCAATCAGGAAGTGACGACCGCGATCCCGATTAGCGAGATTTTGCAAAATCCACAGGCTGGGATTTATATCGTCGCTGCTGAACCGACCCAGGAAGATCCTGAAAGCTACGAAGACCGAGCCACGCAATGGCTGGTCGTCTCCGATACCGGTTTGTTTACCTTACGCGGTAACGATGGGCTTCACGTGTTCGCCCGGTCATTGGCCACGACGCAACCGCTGGCCAGGCTGGAGCTGCGATTGTACGCTCGCAACAACACCGAATTGGGCAAAATCGTCACCGATGATCAGGGTTATGCTCGCTTCGATCCGGGTCTGTTGCGCGGCGCTGGCGGTCGTGAACCGGCGGTGTTGATGGCATTTGCTGCCGGAGACTACAACTTTGTCGATCTCACCAAACCGGCTTTTGATCTTAGTGACCGAGGGGTTGATGGCCGCGCCGTACCTGGACCCGTCGATGCCTTTCTTTACACCGAACGCGGCGTTTATCGGCCCGGTGAAACCGTCGAACTGATGACTTTAGTTCGGGATAGCCGGGGATCGGCCCATCCCGATGTGCCACTGACGCTTAAGGTTTTTCGTCCCGATGAGGTAGAAATCGCCCGGTTACAACCGACCCATCCAGCGCTTGGCGGCTATCACACCCGCTTACCGCTGGCGACTAACGCCCGCACCGGCCGTTGGACGGTCAACGCTTATGCCGACCCCAAAGGCGAGCCTATCGGCCAGGTCAGTTTTCAGGTTGAGGATTTTGTCCCGCAGCGCCTGAAGCTGGAGCTAAATTCAGCGGCATCGGCCCTAAAACCAAGCGAGCCGGTGGTGATCGACATCAATGGCCGCTTCCTTTACGGTGCACCCGCCGCTCATTTAAAAGCCGAGGCTGAAGTGGTGTTGCGTGAAGACCCGGACCCATACCCGGCCTTCCCCGGCTACCGCTTTGGCCTGGTTCAGGATAGCTGGACCGCCCAGCGCTTCCCCATCGCCCTGGCAGGCACCGACGCCCAGGGCAAGGCGCAGGCCCAAGTCACCTTGCAGGAGACCCCCGATACGACTCGGCCGCTGCAAGCGCGGGTCCGGGTCTCGCTGTTCGAGCCGGGCGGCCGACCGGTGACTCGCAGTCTCAATCTGCCCTACCGCAACCTGCCCTTTATGATCGGCATCAAACCCCGCTTTAGCGACGAAGGAGTCAAAACCGGCCAGGAAGCGAGCTTCGAGATCATCGCGCTGGACCCGCAGGGTCAACCCCAAGCCAGGAGTGGATTACGCGCCGAACTAGTGCGGGAAGAGCATCAATATTACTGGTATCACGATGATGGCCGCTGGAATTACAAAATGGTAACTCGCGACGGGACGCCAGTGAACACCCAGACCTTGGATCTGGTGGCAGGACAACCGGCGCTGATCACCCAACGCGGCTTGGAATGGGGCCACTATCGGCTGGAGGTGCGCGATCCGGCCACAGGCGTCGCCGCCAGCACCCGGTTCACGGCTGGCTGGTTTGAAAATCCGCAAGTGGGGGACACGCCTGATCAGTTAAAGGTCACGCTGGACAAGCCCCGCTATCAGGCTGGCGAAACCGCCAAGGTCTTCATCCGCGCGCCGTTCGCTGGCGAGATCCTGGTCAACGTCGTTGGCGACCGGTTATGGCTGAGCAAAACCATTAGTGCGCCAGCAGACGGGGCGACGGTGGAAATACCGATTCCCGCCGAATGGGGACCAGGCGTTTATATCGCTGCAACCGGCTTTCGGTCTGCGGACAAAGCCAATCAGCGCGGCCCAGGACGCGCCATCGGTGTTGCCTGGGTGGGGCTTGATCCTGCCCCGCGCACCCTCAATGTGGCGCTAAGCGCTCCTGCCGAATGGCGACCCCGGCAAACGGTGGAAGTCCCCGTGACAGTAACCGGCGTCACCGCCGATCAGCCAACCTATCTGACCCTGGCCGCTGTTGATGAAGGCATTTTGCAATTGACCGATTTCATCACCCCAGACCCGATCAGCTATTTTCTCGGTAAGCGGCGACTCGGTATGCGGATGCTCGACTTGTACGGCAAATTGATCGAAACCGGCGGACGGGCGGGGCAATTGAAGGTCGGCGGCGACGCCGATAGTCGACAACTGGACGCTTCCGGCGTGCGAACCGTCAAAACCTTGGCGCTTTTCTCTGGCCCCGTGAAGCTGGATGCCCATGGCCAGGCCAGAATTCCGCTGGCGTTGCCTGACTTTAACGGTCAGATCCGATTAATGGCGGTAGCGTGGGACCGTGACCGGGTTGGGCGAGCGGAAACCGCGCCGCTGGTCCGCGACCCGCTGGTCGCCCGCGTTTATTTGCCGCGCTTCCTCGCTCCAGAGGACGAAAGCCGCCTCACCGCGACTGCGCAAAACGTCAACGCACCGCCGGGTGATTACCGCATTCAGGTGAGCGCGAGCGGCGCGGTAGCGGTCGGCGACGCCAACCCGTTTGCTCTAACCGTTGCTCATTCGCCCAGCCAAACCTCGGAAACCCGGACCTTTGTACTACGCGGCCTGAATCCAGGAACTGGGCAAATCCAGCTAAAGGTCGAGGGGCCTAACGGTTTTCAGCTTATCAGGGAAACGGAAATTAATGTCCGTCCCGCCCAGACCATCACCACGTTGCATCGCGCCCAGCGGCTGAAACCGGGTGAATCGCTGCGGCTCGACGCCGCCCTGTTACGCGACTACCTGCCGGCCACTGGTCGCGCCAGGTTAAGCGTCAGTAGCCGACCTAACCTTAATGTTCCCGAACTGTTAGAACGGCTGGATCGCTACCCCTATGGCTGTCTGGAACAGACTACCAGCCGCGCCTTGCCGCTGCTGTACTTCAATCAAGTCGCCGAGGTCTGGACTGGAAAACCTGTTGTTGAGGCCGGGTTAAAGGCGCGAACCCAGGAGGCGATTCAGCGGATTGTCGCCATGCAGGATACCGGTGGCGGCTTTGGCCTGTGGACTGCGGAGAGCGAGGTGGAAGATTGGTTATCGGCCTATGCCATGGATTTTCTGGTCCGCGCCCGTCAGGAGCACTATTTTGTCCCGGAGGCCGCTTATCAGCGGGGTCTGGCCCGCTTGCGGGAGCGGCTCAACGCTGATGAATTCGAAGAGCCATCGTTGGCCTGGCGCGCCTACCACCTGTATGTGTTGGCGCGAGTTGAACAAGCCCCGATCGGTGATTTGCGTTATCTGCACGATAACTACCTGAAAAAACTACCGACGCCGTTAGCTCAGGCGCAACTCGGCGCCGCATTGGCGCGCTATGGAGAACTGGATCGAGCGAAGGCGGCCTTCACGGCTGCACTAGAACAGAGCAGCCGGGCCGATTCACTGCGCGATTACGGTAGTCCCTTGCGGGATCGGGCGGCGCTCGTGGCCCTGCTCGCTGAATCAGGCTTACTGCCTGAGCGCGTACCGGCTCTGGCCGAAGAACTCGCCAGCGCTAACCAGCGCCAAAACCACACCAGCACCCAGGAACAAGCCTGGATGCTGTTAGCCGCCCGCGCGTTGCTGCAACAACGAGGCCCTCTGCAAGTCACCGTCAATGGGCAACCGGCCACTGGCGATCCCTTCTATCTTGCCCCAACTCCGGAGCAGTTGAGCGGCGAAATGACAATCGCCAATCAGGGCAGTGATCCCGCCTGGACCGCCCTGGATCTCAGCGGTGTACCCATCGTTCAGCAGCCACCCGCACGGGAAGGATTTACGATCAGCCGCCGTTATTACACTCGCACCGGTAAAGAGATAGACCCAGCCCAACTGCACCAAAATGAGCTTCTGGTGGCTGTCATTACCGGAGAAGCGCACGGCCAGGAGGCCCAGCAAGCCTTGGTAGTTGATTTGCTACCGGCTGGGCTTGAAATTGAAAACGCCCGTTTGACCCAAAGTGCGGCGGGAACTTCGGAAATCGCCTGGCTGCCGCAATTATCCGAGACCCGTTATAGCGAATTTCGGGATGATCGTTTTGTCGCAGCCTTGGACATCAGCGCGAATGACAAGCGCAATTTTACCCTGGCCTATTTACTCCGCGCGGTCACTCCAGGCTCTTACCGGCAACCGGCGGTCTATGTGGAGGATATGTATAAACCCTGGCAGTTTGGTCGGGGTGCCATGGGCGCTATTAAGGTGGAATGACTGAATTGGATTAACGACTGCGCGCTCCTTCTGTTGCGCTAACTGTGCATTGCCCGACCCATTTTTGTTGTAAATACGAGATTGGCAACTTTCTTGCTTTATTTCGGTAGAAACAGCGACTACAGTGGATTTAGAGAATTGCGGTAGAGCGGTGCTGTTGAATTCTCAAGCTCCGGCCAGGGCGTCGATACGCCGATGACCCTGCTCGGCGTCAATTATTTGTACGAGCGTCCTATCAATGTGATTGAAAACTGACTTATGAATACCATCCTGATCGTTGATGACACGCCCGAAAACCTTTTGCTGCTCAGTGAACTGCTACAGCCCCGCTATCAGGTGCGCGCCGCCAGTTCAGGACGCCGTGCTTTGCAAGTGGCGACTAGTCACCCCATTCCCGATCTCATCCTATTGGATGTGATGATGCCGCAGATGGATGGTTACGCGGTCTTGGCTCATTTACAGTCTGATCCGCGCACCGTTGGCATCCCTGTGATTTTCGTGACAGCTCTGGATCGCCCCAGCGACGAAGAGCATGGCCTTAGACTGGGCGCGGTGGATTACATCAGCAAACCGATCAAACCAATGATCGTGTTAGCACGGGTAAAAGCCCACATCGAACTTAAAATCGCGCGCGACGCGCTGCAAAACCGCAACGCCACCCTGGAAGCTGAAGTGGCGAAACGGATGAAGGAAAATCTACATATCCAGGATGTCAGCATCCGGGCGCTGGCGCATCTGGCCGAGATCCGCGATCCGGAAACGGGTAATCATCTGCGCCGCACCCAGGCTTATGTGGATGTACTCGCTCATCATTTGCAGGGGCATCCACGCTTTGCGCATTTCCTGACCGAGCCAAACATCCAGGCAATGGTCAAATCAGCGCCCTTGCACGACATCGGCAAAGTTGGCATTCCTGACCATATCCTGCTTAAGCCGGGAAAGTTGACGCTGGAAGAGTGGGAAATCATGAAAACCCACAGCCGCCTGGGTCGCGACGCCATTGATCAGGCTGAGCGCGATACTGACCAGCCCGTCGAATTTCTACGGATGGCCAAGGATATCGCTCATTATCACCACGAAAAATGGGACGGTTCTGGCTATCCGGCAGGACTGATCGGTGAAGCTATCCCCATCTCAGCGCGCTTGATGGCGCTAGCCGATGTATTTGATGCGTTGATTGCCCGGCGCGCTTACAAAGCGCCGTTCTCGTTTGAAAAAGCCGTCTCCATTATTTGCGAGGGACGTGACAATCATTTTGATCCGGCAGTTGTCGATGCCTTCCAGGCGGAGCTGGATAAATTTGAAGCGATTTCAGTGCGCCATGCCGATACCGAAACAGATTGCCTTAGCAAAATCGAGCAATTGGCGGGCTTACCAACCGGCAAAGCCTGTGAGTTATCCGGCTGAAAAATGGCATACGCTGGCGACTACGCTAAACGCGCCCTATTTGCCGATGCAAAAGCTTGAAAAAATCTGCGCTAGTAGATCTTCGCTGCTAAATGCTCCGGTGATTTCAGCGAGCGCGCTTTGAGCTTCGCGCAATTCCTCGGCAACTAATTCGCCTGCTTTAAATATCTCTAATTGTTCAGCCGCGCGCCCTAACGCTGTGGCCGCCCTTTCCAGAGCCTCCAGATGGCGACGGCGAGCCATGAAAGCGCCTTCTGCCCCACGATAACCCATGCAGGCCTTCAGGTGCTCGCGTAGCAAGTCTAAGCCTTCACCAGTTTTAGCGGAGGCGAGAATTTCTGTTCCCCATAACCCCTCCAGAACCGTCGCAGAGCGGCCGCTAAGATCGATCTTGTTATACAAGACCGTCAGGGGCGTATTGGCCGGCAGGCGCTCACGCAGGGCCTTTTCCTCGCTCGTCAAACCGATTCTATCGTCTACCACCAGCAAAACCCGATCAGCGACCTCGATTTCCGCCCAGGCCCGCCGAATCCCTTCGCGCTCCACCAGATCGTCACTATCACGCAAACCCGCAGTATCAATGACATGCAAAGGCATTCCGTCGATATTGATTTGCTCGCGCAATACATCGCGGGTGGTGCCTGGAATCGGGGTGACAATGGCCGCCTGGTGTCCGGCCAGATCATTGAGCAGGCTGGATTTACCGGCATTGGGGCGGCCTGCGATGACCACGGTCATCCCATCGCGCAGTAAACGACCCTGCCCGGCGGCGGTTTGCAAGCGACTCAAGCGCTCCCGACAGTCCGTCAGGCGAGTTGCGATCACGCCATCCGCCAGGAAATCAATTTCTTCTTCAGGAAAATCGATGGCGGCTTCAACATAGATGCGAAGGCTGACCAAGCTCTCGACCAACTGGTTGACTTGCTGCGAAAATTCACCTTGCAGGGAACGCAGCGCCGCGCGAGCGGCGGCAGCGGTATCGCTGGCGATCAGATCGGCAATCGCCTCGGCTTGAGCTAAATCAAGCTTGTCATTAAGAAAAGCCCGCTCGGAAAACTCACCGGGGCGTGCAGGTCGCGCGCCTAATTCAAAGATACGGGTCAACAGCAAATCCAAGACGACCGGCCCCCCATGACCTTGGAATTCGACGATATCCTCGCCGGTAAAAGAATGCGGCGCTGGAAAAAACAAGACGATGCCTTGATCCAGAATTTCACCGGCTCTAGCGCGAAAGTGGCACAGTATCGCCTGTCGCGGCGGTGGCGCTATCCCGCAGATTGCCTCAGCAATCGCTGCGCTGAGCGGGCCGGATACACGCACAACACCGATGCCGCCTTGTCCGGGCGGGGTGGCGATGGCAGCAATGGTCTCGATCATCAAGGGGGAGAGTCCTCCCCAAAGATGGGGAGGATAAAATTGCCAGCAGAGTTCCTCCTCGACTTGGAGGAGGGGATAGCAGACTATTTCTTGCGCTTATCCGGCGCTTTCTGCTCAGGCAAAGCTTGCTTGGCGAGCGAAACCAGTTTCTTGGCCTGTGCGCCGAAGCCAAAGCTTGAGCCGGATTTTTCCTTAGCCTTCAGCGCGGCGGCGTCGGCTCCAGACTCAACTCGCTTGGTGATAACCCATTGCTGAGCGATGGATAGCATGTTGTTGACTACCCAATACAGCACCAAACCGGCCGGGAACCAGAGGAACATAAAGGTAAACACCACCGGCAACGCCATCATCACCTTGGCTTGCACCGGATCAGGCGGCGCTGGACTGAGCTTTTGCTGAATAAACATCGTCACGCCCATGATCAGCGGTAGCACATAGTAGGGGTCAGGAATCGACATATCCTTGATCCAGAGCATGAAGGGGGCTTGACGCAACTGCACACTTTCCACCAGCACCCAATACAGCGCGATGAACACCGGGATCTGCACCACAATCGGCAGGCAGCCGCCCAGCGGATTGACCTTTTCTTTCTTATAAAGGCCCATCATCGCTTCATTCATCTTCTGCTTGTCGTCGCCGTACAGATCCTTCAGGCGGCTTAGCTCCGGTGCCAGCCGCCGCATGTTGGCCATGGAGCGATAGCTGGTCTCGGACAGCTTATAAAAAGCCAGTTTGATAAGAATGGTCAGGAAAATAATCGCCCAGCCCCAGTTACCGACCACCCAGTGAATCGCTTTCAACAACCAAAACAAAGGTTCGGCGATAATGGTCAGCACACCGTAATCGACGGTTAGTTGCAGGTTGGGCGCGATTTTTTCCAATACATCCGGCAGCTTTGGCCCCACATACAAGCGTGTGTGAAAATCGCCGGTCGCACCGGCTGGCACCGTCTGCATAGCGCCGCGCATGCCGACCAAATACCGGTTGCCGCCAACCGACTTGGTGTAGAAATCTTCGGTATCACCCGGATTGGGAATCCATGCGCCCAGGAAATAATGCTGGATCATGGCGATCCAACCATCCTTGACCGGTTGGTTTAGCTCCTGCTTGGCAATCTGATCGAAGGAAATTTTTTCATAACGTTGTTCCGGAGTGGAAACGACCGCACCGGTGTAGGTGATCACGCCACTGCCAAAGAAACTACTGACAACTTTAGGCGGTGTGCGCTGGAACTGCCGATACTGACCGCCCTGCCACTCATTGGCGCTGCCGTTCTCGACGCGCTGGTTCAATTCAATGAGAAAGCTGCCCCGGTGAAAGGTATAGGTCTTGATCACCTTGACGCCGGATGGGTCTGACCAGGTGAGTCGCACCGGCAACGTGTCCTGGCCATCCGCTAATCGATACTCGGTTTGTTCAGGCGTGAACGTCGCATAATGATTAGGCGCTGGGCCGTTATTGGCCGCCACTAAGCCAGACTGCGCGATGAACAAATCCGGACCGGTATCTTTCAGCAACAGGAAAGGTTGATCGGGCCGCTGGACCGAATCAGGATAGGTACGCAAACCCGCTTGTCGCAGATCACCGCCTACCGTGTCGATTTCAACGGCAAACAAATCCGTACTGACCTGCACCCGTTGGCCGCCACTGAGGGCGGTTGAACCAGGCACTGCGCCAACGCCTGGCCCAACGCTAGGAATATCCCGCCCTGGCGTCGGCGTCGAGGCACCGTTCGCTCCAGCAGCGCCCACGGGTGCAGTGGCGACGGTCGGTGTCGGTGGCGGATGCTTTTTAGCCTGAAATTCCATCCAGTTCTGCCAAAGCAGAAATACGACGAACATCAGGGCCGCGAACAGAATCAAACGTTGGTTTTCCATCAACGGTCCTTCGGGGAAGGTTCGGGAACAGGGTCGACGCCGCCCGGATGCCAGGGATGGCAGCGCAACACGCGCCAGATGGCCAACCCTAGACCGCGCACAACGCCGTGAAACTCAAGTGCTTCGCGGGCATACTGCGAGCAGCTCGGATAAAAACGGCAGTGATTACCCAGCAACGGGCTTAGAAAAAACTGATAGATGCGAATCAACGCAATCAGGAAGGCGCGCATGGGGGCGCGAATCTCCGCCAATGCCGCTCCAGCGAGGCGAACAGCACCGCGTTATCCTGCTCGCTGGCACCAGGTCGCCCCAGTACCACACAATCCACACCGCCAAGATCGTGCTGGCGGCGGCGGAAGCTTTCACGGCCAATCCGCTTTAGCCGGTTGCGCGCCACCGCCGATTTGGCGACCTTACGCGAGACTGCCAAGCCCAAACGCGGATAGCCCAACTCATTGGGTCGGGTCAGCACGGTAAAATAACGGTCGCTGGATTTATTAGGCTGGGCGAAGACGCTGGCAAAAGCATGTCGGCCGGTCAGCCGGGCGCGACGCGGAAAACAGGTGCTGTCGGCTGTGGCGTTCAGGGCGCTAAACGAGCGCGACCCTTGGCGCGGCGTGCTTTGAGGACAAGGCGACCACCCTTGGTGGCCATCCGGGCGCGAAAACCGTGAGTGCGCTTGCGGTGAATAATACTGGGTTGGAACGTTCGCTTCATGGCGATTCCTTAAAACGGTGCAGGGTGAAACAGATTGCGATATTCAATGAAAACGGCAAAATTACTGATTGGGAGGCAATTTTGTCAAGTGTTCTCAAAAATTTGTGTCTGGCAAACCGTCAACAGCCCGGCGTTAACCCCTTAGACTGAACTGTTTCTTCCCGCTTAGAAGGAGAATCGTTGGTGGACCAAGCGTTATGGAAATCCTGTCTGGAATGCCTGGAACGCGAGCTGTCCGAGCAGCAACTGAGCACCTGGATCAGGCCGCTGCATGGCCGACAGGAAGGTGACGCACTACGCCTTCTCGCACCTAATCGCTTTGTGCTTGATTGGGTTAAGAAACACCATCTGGCGCAAATTCAAGCGGTGCTGGAACGCCTCAACCCAGAGCAGCCTATCCCGGTCTTGCTGGAGATCGGCAGCGCCGTTTTGCTAGACCAGACAGCGGCCACTGACAGCGAGCCGGAGCCGGTCGAAGAGACACCCGCTACGCAACCTACCCTTCACAGCGGCGAACTGCTCCGAAGCGGAATTCTCAACTCTGATTTCACATTCGAGACTTTCGTTGAAGGCAACTCCAATCAGATCGCCCGTGCGGCCTGTTTGCAAGTCACCCAAAATCCCGGTCGCGCCTACAATCCATTGTTCATTTATGGCGGCACTGGTTTGGGCAAGACCCATCTTATCCACGCCGTCGGCAACATGCTGCGCGAGCGCAACCCGGAGGCACAGATTGTTTTTCAAAACTGTGAGCATTTCGTCGGTGATATGGTGCGTTCGCTGCAACACAACGCGATTAATGAATTCAAACGCCGCTACCGATCCCTGGACGCTTTATTGATCGATGATGTGCAATTCCTAGCCGGCAAAGAGCGCTCGCAGGAAGAATTTTTCTATACATTCAATAGTTTATTAGAAAGTCGCCAACAAGTCATTCTGACATGTGACCGCTATCCCAAGGAAGTGGCTGGCCTGGAAGATCGGCTGAAATCCCGCTTTGGGTCTGGCCTGACCGTGGCGATCGAGCCGCCGGAACTGGAAACCCGAGTGGCGATTCTCAAGAGTAAAGCGGAACAAGCGCAGTTGGTGCTGCCCGATGAGGTCGCCTTTTTCATTGCCCAGCGCATTCGCTCGAATGTTCGTGAGCTGGAAGGGGCGCTGCGGCGCGTTTACGCTAACGCCCAGTTCACCGGCAAAGCCATCACGCTGGGCTTTGCCAAAGAGGCGCTGAGCGACCTGCTGACCTTGCAGGATAAGCTGGTGACCATCGAGAACATCCAGAAGACGGTGGCCGATTATTACAAGATTCCGGTCAGCGATCTGTTGTCGAATAGCCGATTGCGCAGCCTGTCACGACCCCGGCAAATGGCGATGGCGCTTACCAAGGAACTGACCGCTTTGAGCCTGCCCGATATTGGTGAGGCGTTCGGTGGGCGCGATCACACGACGGTACTGCATGCCTGCCGCAAGATTCGCGAACTCCAGCACCGCGACCCGGATATTCGCGACGATTACACCAATTTGCTTGGAACGCTGACTAACTAACCTTATCCCCTGTGGATAAGTGCTGTGGATAAGTGGAATAACTTTTCACTGGGGCTTAAAGGCGGGTTAAATTGAAATGATCTAGGATAAATTTTGATTAAAAATAGGAGTTAAGAGGTTTTCTTTAAAAAAATTAAGCTTTTTTAAAAAATCTTTAGTACAGCTCAAAAATAACCCTAAAACAGCCTGTGGATAACTCTGTGGATAACTTTGCCATTTCTGTGGATAACTCACCAAAATCTGTGGATAACTCTGTGGATAACTTTTGGCCCCTAAAAAGTTATCCACAGGAAAACCGACTTATCCACATTTTATCCACAGACTTATCCACAGGCAAAAACGTCGCAATCGATTGAATATCATGAAATAAAAAAAGTTATCCACAGAAAAACGGCTCCCTAATAATAATAATCTTTTATATATATAAAAGAAGATTATTACTGATTAGGGCAGGCCCAAAAAAGCAGGTCCATGAGAGATAAAATTTTTTAACCCCTGGCTATAGTCAGGAATTGGTCGCCCCGGATCAAGGCCGTGGGCCTGCCAACGCAACGGGAGAATCCATGAAACTGGAAGCCAAGCGTGAGTATCTGCTCAAACCGCTCCAACAAGTGATCGGAGCCGTCGAGCGCCGCCAGACCCTGCCGATCCTCAGCAACGTGTTACTGTCAGCCACGGACCGCGAGCTAACCTTGACGGCCACCGATCTGGAGGTAGAGCTATCCGTCGGGGTCGAACTGCCCATCGAGACCCCAGGCGAAATCACCCTGCCTGCCCGCAAGCTGCACGACATCTTGCGGGCTTTGCCGGAGGATGCGACGGTCGTGCTGGCTGTGGAAGGTGAAAAGGCCGTGGTGCGCTGTGGTCGCAGCCGGTTTACCCTGGTTACCTTGCCCGCTACGGATTTCCCCACCCTGGAAGATTTACCATTCGATGCCGGTATCCCCCTAGCGCAGCGAACCTTGCGCGGCTTGATCGAGCGCACGCACTTCGCCATGGCTCAGCAGGATGTCCGTTACTACCTGAACGGGTTACTGCTGGAAGTGGGTCCGGGCGCATTGCGGGTGGTGGCTACTGATGGTCACCGCCTGGCCTTTCAGGAACTGCCCATTGAAGCCGGGGCGGAGCATCGCCAGGTGATCGTGCCCCGCAAGGGGGTTTTGGAGCTGATGCGGCTTTTAGCCGACAGTGATGCCGAGGTGGTGCTGGCACTTGGCGCTAACCACATCCGGGTCGCTATGGGTGATATCCGACTGACATCCAAGCTGATCGATGGCAAGTTTCCCGAATACCAGCGTGTCATCCCCCGCGATCCCGGCCGGAGCATGATCGCTGATCGCATGGTGTTACGCGGAGCGTTGGCGCGGGCCGGTATCGTACTCGACGATAAAACCCAGGGGATTCGCCTCCAGTTGGAAGACTGGACGCTGCGGGCGCAGGCTCAGAACTCCGACCAGGAAGAAGCCGAGGAAGAAATCGAAATCAACTACAGCGGCGGCCCCCTGGAAATCGGCTTCAACGTGAGTTATTTGCTCGATGCCCTGGGGGCGCTAAGCGGCGAACTGGCTAAGCTGTCTTTCAACGACGCCGGTAGCAGTTGCCTGATTGAGGAAAACGAGGGCGGCAATAGCAAACACGTCATCATGCCGATGCGGCTGTAGATCGCACGGCGGATGCGGGTTATCTCGCTTGACATCACCGGGTTTCGTAACCTTCGGCAGCTTAGCCTGGCGTGCGCTTCCCGGCTGAATCTGGTTATCGGCCCCAATGCCTCCGGCAAGACCAGCCTGCTGGAGGCCTTGTATTTTCTAGGACGCGGGCGTTCGTTTCGCGCCCGGCAACCGCGTGAATTGATCAGCAGCGACGCTGATTGGTTCCGGGTGGTGGCGATGATGGCGGACGGTAACGAGCGGCGAGTTCCGCTTGGCGTTGAGCGCACGCCCCACGAGTTAAGCGCCCGCGTTGATGGTGTTCCGACGCGCTCCCTGGCTGATCTGGCGCGACAAGCGCCGATTCTGCTACTCAATCCCGACAGTCACCGCCTGCTCGAAGATGGTCCGCAAGGACGCCGCCGTTTCATGGATTGGGGGCTTTTCCATGCTGACCCCGCTTTCCTCGACAGTTGGCGTCGCTATGCAGCGGCTTTACGCCACCGCAACGCCACCTTGCGCGCTGGTTCTGCTGATCGGGTCGTTGATGCCTGGGACGGCGAATTGACGGCGGCGGCGACAACGCTCGACCGACTGCGCCAAGCCTTCTGTAAGGCGCTAGAAGGGGCCTTGCAGCCTCTGGCGGCGTCCGTCCTGCTCCCAGGCGGGGTTAGCGTCGATTATCGCCGTGGCTGGCCTCTAGAGCCGTCTGAGCGCCATCTTGCCGACTGGTTGCAAGCCGGTCGATTGCAAGATCGCCAGCAAGGCCACACCCGGCTGGGTCCCCATCGAGCAGATTTCCGCATCTACGTTGGCGGATGCCCGCTGGCTGAAGCTCTATCGCGCGGTCAGCAAAAGTTGCTGGTCATCGCTTTGCTGCTGGCCCAGGCTGAGCTATACCGGCGGCATCGGGGGGATACCTGCATCCTGCTCATCGATGATCTACCGGCCGAACTGGATCCGGCCAACCGCCTGCGGGTCATGAGCGCTTTGGCGGCGCTTGATAGCCAGCTATTTGTCACAGCCATCGAGCCTCGCTTGCTCGATACAGCCGCCTGGAGCGAGGCGCGAACGTTTCATCTGGCCCACGGCGCTCTAGCTGAAATGGTATAATCCCGCTTCTTTTACGGATTCTGGAAGCGAGTTTATGAACGATTCGTCTTACACCTCGTCGAGCATCACGGTCCTGGAAGGGCTGGACGCGGTACGCAAGCGGCCTGGGATGTATATCGGCGATACCGATGACGGCACCGGCTTGCACCACATGGTTTTCGAGGTGGTGGACAACTCCATCGACGAGGCGCTGGCCGGTTACTGCACCGAGATCAGCGTAACCATCCACCACGATGAATCGGTGACGGTGACGGACAATGGCCGTGGCATTCCCACCGATGAGCATTCAAAGGGACGTTCCGCCGCTGAAGTGATCATGACCGTGCTCCATGCTGGCGGCAAGTTCGATGACCGCTCGTATAAAGTTTCGGGTGGTTTGCACGGTGTTGGTGTCTCAGTGGTGAACGCTTTGTCGGAGTATTTACAGCTCACCATCCATCGCGACGGCCAGCTTCATCGGCAGGAATACCGGCTCGGTGATCCACAGGCCCCCTTACAAGTGATTGGGGAAACCGAACAAACGGGTACCGCGATTCGCTTCAAGCCCAGCTCGACGATTTTCACCAACATCGATTTTCATTACGACGTGCTGGCCAAGCGTTTGCGCGAGCTGTCTTTTTTGAATTCCGGCGTCTGTATCCGGCTGAGTGATGAGCGCAGTGGCAAGGAAGACGCATTTGAATATCAGGGCGGGATCAAGGCGTTCGTCGAACATCTGAACCGCAACAAAACCCCGTTACACGATAACGTGTTCTATCTCAACACCGCCCGCGATGAGATCCAGGTCGAGCTGGCGATGCAATGGAACGATTCGTATCAGGAAAATGTATTCTGCTTTACCAACAATATTCCCCAGCGTGATGGGGGTGCTCATCTGGCCGGTTTGCGCGGCGCGCTGACCCGCACGCTGAATCAATACATGGATGCTGAAGGGATTCTCAAAAAAGCCAAGGTGGAAACCAGCGGCGATGACGCCCGCGAAGGCTTGACCGCTGTCTTATCAGTGAAGCTACACGATCCCAAGTTTTCGTCACAAACCAAAGACAAGTTGGTGTCGTCTGAAGTCAAGCCGGCGGTCGAAGGCATCGTCGCTGAGAAGTTACAGGAATTTCTGCTGGAGAATCCCGGCGAAGCCAAGGCGATTACCGGCAAGATTATCGACGCCGCCCGCGCCCGCGAAGCCGCCCGCCGCGCCCGGGAAATGACTCGCCGCAAGGGCGCGCTGGATATTGCCGGTTTACCAGGCAAGTTGGCCGACTGTCAGGAGAAAGATCCGTCCTTATCTGAGCTGTTTCTGGTCGAAGGCGATTCCGCTGGCGGTTCTGCCAAACAGGGTCGTGACCGGCGCTTTCAGGCGATCCTGCCGCTGAAGGGCAAAATTTTGAATGTGGAGAAAGCCCGTTTCGACAAAATGCTCGCCTCAGTCGAAGTCGGCACCCTGATTACCGCGCTGGGTTGCGGCATTGGCCGGGAGGAATTCAACCCCGATAAGTTGCGCTATTTTCGGGTCATTCTCATGACCGACGCCGATGTCGATGGCTCGCATATTCGTACCCTTTTACTGACATTTTTCTATCGCCAGATGCCCGAACTGATCGAACGCGGCCATATCTACATCGCTCAGCCGCCGCTGTACAAGATCAAGAAAGGTAAACAAGACAGCTATGTCAAGGACGATACAGAGTTGTCCGAGAACCTGTTGCAAGCAGCGCTGGACGGGGCGATGCTAGTGCCGAAAAATGCAGCCAATCAAGCCATTGAGGGCGCTGCGCTGGAAGGGTTGGCGCGCGACTATATGGCGGCCACGGCGGTCATCCAGCGCCTGTCGCGACGCTACGACAGTGCCTTGCTTGAACAATTGATCTATGTGCCCGTGTTGGAAAGTAGTCGGCTGCGCGCGGAGAGTGGCTATCCAGGCGGCTGGATTGATGGCTTGCTCGATCGTCTCAATGCCGGTTCGGGAGAACGCCCTGTTTATCGGGCGCTGGTCGAACCGCGCGCGGAAGGCGAATCGCTAAGCCTGGTTATCAGCCGCCGCACCCACGGTTTGGATCGTCAGTTTCGACTCTCTGCCGAGTTTTTCGGCTCTGGCGAATATGCGACGCTGGCCCGTTTAGGGGGACGCTTGAGCGGTTTGTTTGACAGCGGAGTCGAGGTTCGGCGCGGGGAGCGCACGCGGGTTGTGCGCCATCTGCGCGAAACCATGGATTGGTTGCTCGATGAAGCCAAGCGCGGGCAGCACATTCAACGCTATAAGGGGTTGGGCGAAATGAATCCGGATCAACTCTGGGAAACCACTATGAATCCGGCCACCCGCCGCTTGTTGCAAGTCCGCATTGAGGATGCCATCGCCGCCGATGAAATCTTCACCACGCTGATGGGCGATCAGGTAGAGCCTCGGCGGAATTTCATCGCGCAAAATGCGCTCGAAGTGCTCAATCTTGACGTTTGAAGGCCTTGGCGTTGCGTAATTCAGCAAAGTAGCCAACGTCTATTCGATGTTCTGGATCTGCTCGCGCATCTGCTCGATCAAGACTTTCAGTTCTACCGCCGCGCGGGTCGTCTCGGTGTCGGCGGATTTCGAAGACAGGGTATTGGCTTCGCGGTTGAGTTCCTGCATCAGAAAATCCAAACGGCGGCCCACCGGATCGGGGCGGACCAAAACCGCCTCAATCTCATCAAGATGCGCATCAAGACGATCCAGTTCCTCCTCCACGTCCAGGCGCTGAGCGATCAACACCAGCTCCTGTTCCAGACGGCCCGGGTCGGCGTCGGTGGCAATATCCGCCAGGCGGGTGAGCAGCTTATCGCGCCACCGGGCCTGAACTTCAGGTCGGCGCGCCCGCACTCGCGCAACTTGCAGCCGGATCGCTTCACAGCGCTGCTGGAGCATCTCGGCGGTGCGCTGGCCTTCCCGTTCGCGGGTGGCGATCAATTCTTGTAAAGCCGCGTCCAGGCAACCCAGAATGACGAGCTGCATCCCATCCAAATCCGGTTCGGCTTCATTGACCACACCGGGCCAACGCAACACATCGCCTAATCGTAAACCGGTGCCAGGCCCAATCAGATGCTCCACTTCGCTGGCTATTTCAAGCAGTCGCTCAACCAGCGGCTGGTTTAGGGTGATGGCGCTGAGCGGTGCCCCAGCCGTTTGCAGCTTAAGGGTGCATTCCACCTTGCCCCGACTGAGTGCAGCGGCGACCCGTTCACGAGCTGGCGATTCCAGGCCACGCAATGCCTCCGGCAAACGCAAGGTCGTTTCCAGATAGCGGTGATTTACCGAGCGCAACTCCCAAATGATCGCGCCCCAGGCGCTGGGCTGATCCTGACGGGCGAAAGCGGTCATGCTGCGTAACATTGGGCTAACCTCTCGTGAATGATTTTTTATCTTAGGCCGAAATCGCCATTTTGCGGGGAATGTGACAATTTTTCTCTCAATACTGGATCGGTTATGACCATATTAGGCCAGGTTAGCGGACCTGTTCTGCTATAGTGCCGCTCCCCAAATTGATCCCACCCCCAGGAAATCCAGCTATGCGTCCTAGCGCCCGTGCTCCCGCTGAACTGCGCCCCATCCGGATCACCCGGCAATTTACCAAGCATGCTGAAGGCTCAGTCTTAGTGGAATTTGGCGATACCCGAGTTCTCTGCACCGCCAGCGTCGAAGAGCGGGTGCCGCCGTTTCTCAAAGGCAAGGGACGCGGCTGGGTGACCGCCGAATATGGCATGTTGCCACGCGCCACCCACACCCGGATGCAGCGCGAAGCCAGCCGTGGCCGACAAGATGGGCGAACTATGGAGATTCAGCGCCTGATCGGTCGGGCCTTGCGGGCGGTGATGGATTTGGAAGCCCTAGGCGAGCGCACCATTACTTTAGATTGTGATGTGATTCAAGCCGATGGCGGCACTCGCACCGCCGCGATCACTGGTAGTTTCGTGGCACTGGCTGATGCCATGCGCTATCTGGTCAGCAAGAAATCAGTGAAAAAAAGCCCCCTGCACGGTCAGGTGGCTTCAGTTTCGGTGGGTATCTATCGCGGCGTTCCGGTGCTGGATTTGGATTACGCAGAAGATTCAGAGGCAGAAACCGACATGAACATCGTGATGAACGATGCCGGTGCATTTATCGAAATTCAGGGAACGGCGGAAGGACATGCCTTCCGGTCAGAAGAGTTGCAGGCCATGCTGACGTTGGCGCGCAGCGGAATTGAGGATCTGCTGGGCAGACAGCGGCAAGCTTTGGGTTTGGTTAGCTAAATATGGCAGGAAATTTGCATTGAATAAGATCGTTTTAGCAACCGGCAATCCCGGTAAGGTTGGTGAATTCGCTGCCGTTTTGGCCGGTTTTCCCTTCGAGATTGTCCCGCAATCGTTGTTTGGGACGCCGGAAGTCGAAGAAACGGGATTGACCTTTGTCGAAAATGCTCTGCTCAAGGCCCGTCATGCGGCCCAACATACCGGTTTACCGGCGTTGGCTGATGATTCGGGCCTGGTGGTGGATGCACTCGGCGGCGCGCCGGGCATTTATTCGGCTCGTTATGCCGGTGCGGGTGCCGGGGATCAAGCCAACATGGATAAGTTATTGCAGGCATTGGCAGGCGTATCGGCAGCACAGCGTACCGGGCGTTTCGTCTGCGCGCTGGTGTTGTTACACCATCCTGCTGATCCGACCCCGCTCATCTGCCAGGCGAGCTGGGAAGGAATGATTTTGACCGAGCCGCGCGGTAGGCATGGCTTTGGTTACGACCCGGTTTTTTTTGTGCCCGATCAAAACCGGACTTCCGCTGAGCTTGATCCAGCCAGCAAAAACCGGCTGAGCCATCGCGGTCGCGCTTTGGCTGAACTGGTGCGTTTACTTAAGTTGGATTCGGCACCGCTCCTCGTCTCATAGAGCGCGCCGCTGGGCAAGAGCCGATCAACGGATCGGGTATGACTTCGTTGCGTGATTTATTTAAAAGAGATGATCCAACATGACTAGTTCTCTAATCCATCGCTATTTAAAACAACTCCTGGTCGTTTTGCTGCTGACGGTTTCGTGGACCGTGGCATGGGCTGACCGGGATTTCCGAACGATCAATCTGGAGACCGGAATCAAGTTGCGCTATGTCGATACCGGCCCGCGCAACGGACAACCAATCATTTTTCTCCACGGTGCGACCGATTCCAGTCATTCCTGGTCGACCACTACGCCTTTTTTAAGTGACAGCTACCGTATTCTGGCGCTGGATCAGCGCGGTCACGGCGCTTCGGAAAAGCCGATTTTCGGCTATAGCGTGGCCCAGTACGCCGATGATGTCGTCGCGTTCATGGATAAATTGCGTATTCAGCAAGCGGTGATCGTCGGGCATTCGATGGGCAGCTTCATTGCTCACCAGCTGGCCTCTGTGTATCCGAATCGAGTCAGCAAACTGGTATTGATCGGCTCAGCGAAGTCTGGTGTTGGCAATCCGGTCATTACCAGCTTGTGGCAAGACCCCATTGGCTTGCCCAGTTTTCAAGATCCGATCGATCCTGAATTTATTCGCGCCTGGCAGACGGGGCCTAATCCGGTCGATCCGGTTTTCTTCGAGAAAGTGCTTTCCGAAACCGCCAAGGTACCGGCATTGGTGTGGAAGGGCATCTTCCGGATGCTGCTCTCTGATGACCATAGCTATTTCCTCAAGGCCATCACCGCGCCGGTCTTGGTGATTTGGGGCGATCAGGACGTGCTGTTTAGCCGAGCCGACCAGGATGCACTCATTGCGGCGCTGCCAGCCGGTGCGCAATTGATGGTCTTCGCCGGGGCAGGCCACAACACCCATTGGGAGCAACCGCAAGCGGTGGCGCAGGCCATTCGCACCTTCATTGCCCCGTAACAGAATGGTCTTTTAGCTGGCTCAGGCGTTACGGCCTGGGCCGGCTCACTTCACTACTTATCCCACATCACATCGGCTTGCACGGCAACAGCGGCTTCCAGCAGTTCAATCAACGGCAAGGCGCGGTGGCTTAAATCAACCGGCGGTTCGACCGGTTCGTCAGCGTCATCTTCTTTTTTCGCAGGCGGGGCGGCTGGCTTGACGCCTTTATGCGCGCTGATGGCTTGCTTTAAACGCGCTAGCGCCGCTGGCACGTCTTTAGCCAGAATCGCACTCGGTACAGTTCCGCTATGACCCATCATTTTTAGCAGTTCAATAGCGATATCGCCGAACATCATGATGTCGGGATGTTCTTTGGTGCGGAAGGTAACAATCATTGGAATCTCCTCGGCGGGTTGTGGACTCAGGATAAGCCGGAAATCGCAAGAGCCTATCCGAAGCAGGTTATTTATGGGTTGAAAATGAACTCCGGTTTGAAATCGTTCTCTCTAAACGGATAATCGCACCTGGCAGAGCGGTAGGCGCTTCCAGGTGGTTTTGCCCGGTGGCGGGCGCGGATTGAAACATAAATCCCCTGAACCAGTGAATACCCACAAAATACCCGGCTAGTATACGCTTTGGCCTTCACGGAACCATTTTTAAAGACTTGCTTATGATGATTTTTCACACCTCGCTATCGCTCTCCTGGCCCGACGCGCCGCTCATGGGCGCTTATGCTGTAAAGGTGTCGCCATGAGCGGCCTGATCAATGGCATGGATGGCCCAGCGTTGGCGGAAGCGCTCGGACTGGCTGATATTGTTCCTGAGGCTCATGCCGCCTATCGGCCGCTGGTGGTGGATGGGATGCTGTTTTTTCTGGAGCGGCTCACGCCCGCGCGTCTGGAGGCGATGGTCGCTGAGCAGCTTGGCTTGCCGCTGGCCACCCATCCGACCCGCCGCCTGGGCCTGTTATTTCGGCGCTGCCCAACCTTGCACAAGCTGGGTCAGATGCTGGCGCGGGATCGACGGTTGGCCCCGGAACTGCGGGCGAACCTGCAAGAACTCGAATCACTCGAACCGACCACGCCGCTGGAGGACATCATCGCTCTTATTCGGCGCGAATGGCGTGAGGTCGCCGGGCTTGAGATCAGCCCGGTAGCGCTCGCCGAAGCCAGCGTTGCAGTCGTGGTGCCCTTTACCTGGCGCGAAACGGCTGATGCTGAGCCACACCAGGGGGTTTTCAAGGTTCTGCGCCCTGGGGTTGAAGAGCAGTTGCATGAAGAGTTAGCGATCTGGTCAGCGCTGGGGGCTTTTTTGGAAACGCGCTGCGCCGAGCTGGGCTTACCGGTACTGGATTATCGCAATACCCTTGAGAGCATCCGCAAGTTGCTAGCGCGGGAAATTCAGCTTGACCATGAACAGGTTCATCTGGCGCGGGCAGCGGCGTTTCACGCAGACTCGGCGGATGTGGTCATCCCCCGGTTACTGCCGTTTTGCACGCCGCGTATGACCGCGATGCAGCGTATTGATGGCTGTAAAGTCACTGATTCCAAGTTGCCTGTCGAGCAACGCCGTCGGTTGGCGCAGACGTTAATCGAAGCGTTAATCGCCAAACCGTTTTGGCATCCTGCCCCCGGCGCTGCGGTGTTTCATGCCGATCCACACGCGGGCAACTTGTTTGTCACCGCCGATGGGCGACCGGCGATTCTGGATTGGGCGCTGGTAACGATTTTGAGCAAAGCGCAGTGCGCCGCTGTAGTGCAAGCGGTAGCCGGTGCGCTGACGCAGGACGAAACCACGACTATGGAGGCCATTGCGACGCTGGGACGGCCGACTGATCCTGCCATGTTGCGCGCCGCCGTGGTGGCCGGTTTGCGCCAGGTGCGGCACGGCGTTTTTCCGGGCTTTAACTGGCTGATGGGGTTACTGGACGGGTTAGGTACGGCGGGCGCGATTCAGTTTCCCGAAGAGCTGACGCTGTTTCGTAAAACCTTATTGACCCTCAGCGGCGTGCTGGACGATGTGGCCGGACAAACCGCTATCGACGAAGTGCTGCTGCGAACTGGTCTGATCCAATGCTGCCGTGAACTGGCAGCGCGTGGGCTGGCACCGTTTGAGTCGCGCGCTTTCGGCACGCATCTGTCCAACGCCGACTGGTTCCGACTCTGGGCGGGGCTGCCGGTGACCGCGATCCGCTATTGGACCGAGCTGTGGCGGGATGCCCTGGGAGCCGGTCATCCGTCCCTGGAAAGCAACCGACCTCTGGCGGATTTCAATTAGCCAAAGCGCGCGGGATGAACTGGTAGAGCCAGGTTTCCGAAAGCGCCTGATCGCCCAGCCGTAGATAAGCGCGCAGATCAATGGGTTCACCGCCTTCCAGTTCAATCTCAAAGTCCGCCCGCCAGCGGCGAGTACCCGCCACCTGAAAGGCCCCCGGACTGCGCAGGCTGCCGCGCGTGGTGCTAACTACCAGTCGTACCGGCGCTTTGGGATCAAGCTGTTCCAACGGCCCACCGGCGAAGTCGATAGCAAACCAAATACGATGCGCCGGTCGCGGCGTGGCTTTGGGAATAGCGCGCCAACTCAGGCGGGTGGCGATTACCCGACTGCGCGGTGGCGAATACGGCTCATCAGCCACCCAATGCAAGCGATATTTAAAAGTCCGGCTGGTTCCCGCCCGGACCGGTTCTCGCGGTACCCAGCAGGCCACTAAATTGTCATTGGCTTCGTAATCGGTGGGAATTTCGATCAGTTGCACCGATCCCTCGCCCCAGGGTTCCAACGGCTCCACCCATAAAGTTGGCCGCCGCTCATAAAACACCCGATCATCTTGATAGTTTTCAAAGTTCCGGTCCCGTTGGGCCAGGCCAAACCCCTTTGGATTATGATCGACAAAGGCGCTGGTTTGGAGAAAGGGCGGGTTATTAATCGGTCGCCAGATTCGCTCTCCGGCACCGGTCCATAACGCCAGGCCATCGCTGTCGTGGACTTCCGGACGCCAGTCCCAACTGGGTTGGTGGTTGCTCTCGGAGAACCAATACATGCTGGTCAGCGGGGCCACGCCGAGGCGTTGAACATCTTTGCGGAAAAACAGTGCGGCCTCAACTTCCATGATGACGCGACCGTGGCGGATCGCCTGAATGCGATAAGCGCCGGTGACGCTTGGCCCATCCAGCAGAGCATAGATCATCACCGCCTGGGGATCGGCCGCTGGTTCCAGCCAAAACTGGGTAAAGCGTGGAAATTCCTCCGCCGTCGGCAAGCCGGTGTCGATGGCAATACCGCGCGCGGAAATCCCGTATTGGTCCAGTTCACCGGCGCTACGAAAGTAAGAGGCCCCCAAAAACGCCAGCCAATCGCGTTCCTCGGTCGGCGAATGCATCAGCCGGAAACCGGCAAATCCCAGATCATCCGGCAAATCCGCCGCGTACTCAGCCTTGCCGAAGGTAAATAGCCGTGACGAATAAAGCGCCTCGCGCGCCTCGCCTGCCCGCACGAGGTGGATTCTGACGGGTGAGGGAAACAGACGGCCCAAATGGAAAAAGCGCACCGGATACGGGCCATCGCCGGTGCGCCAGAGCGCTGCTTGCGGTCGGTATTGGATCTCCAGGTGGGCGTCGTAGTCGATTCGATCCACGACCGGGGCGTGCGGGAGGGGCGGTGGCTGATAGGGCTGAGTCGCCAGTTGCTGGGCTTGTTGGCGCAGTTGATCAAAGCTAAACGGTTGTGGCGGCCCCAAGCGCAAGTCGACAGATGGTTCCTGCCCTGCCAGGACAGAGCGATTTAATAGCGAGAGCCAGGGCGCAAGCAGGGCGCTTGCCAGAAAGGAACGGCGGGTAAACGAGCGCTTGAACATGGCGAGATGGCCCCATTTGAGCGAACAAAGAGCAAGGCGATGTCAGAAGCCGATGATAACGCCAGGATCGTTGCTCAGCTACACAGCTTGACTCACCGTAGCGGAATTGAAACAAGCAGACTGGCCAAAAACCTTTCTATCAAAGTCTTTCCGGCAGAGGGAAGTTTTCGGATAGACTGTTACTTAACTTTGATTGCCCGGTTTTCGCTTTTGGCATGAACGCTTTTCTCCAGCAAATCGCCCTCGCCGCGCCTTTATTCGTTCTGGTGTTTGTCGGTTATGGCTTGATGCGCTTTTTCAAATGGCCCAGGTCGATGTCCGATAGCCTGACCCGTTTTGTCTTCTCGGTGGCCTTGCCCGCCATGTTGTTTCGGTTAATGAGCGATTTTTCCAAATTACCGCCGGTTGATCCGCGCTTGCTGCTGGCATTTTTTGGAGGGTGTCTGATTGTCTTTATGATCGGCCGATGGGTGGCATGGAAGCTATTCGGCCTGGATGGGGTAGCGCAATCGGTGTTCGCGCTGGGTGGCGTCTTTTCCAATAATGTCATGTTGGGCTTGCCGTTGGCCAAAGTCGCCTTGGGCGAAGCGGCGGTTCCCTCAGTCGCTTTGGTACTGGTATTCAATGCGCTGATCTTGTGGACACTGGTCACAGTGTCAGTCGAGTGGGCGCGGCATGGCAGTTTTTCCATGCGCGGTTTTGTTCAGACCACGCGCGCCGTTCTGACCAACCCCATTGTCGCCGGGATTCTGGCCGGATCGCTGTTCGGGATTACTGGCTTGCCCATTCCCGCGCTGATTGATGCGCCGCTGGCGATGCTCGGTCAACCGGCCCCGCCACTGGCGTTGATCGCCTTGGGGATGGGTTTGGCCGAATACGGCGTGTGCGAGGGCTGGCGGATCAGTCTGGCCATCAGCGCCATGAAGTTGCTGGTCCAACCGCTGGTCGTTTGGCTATTGGCTTACTGGCTTGGCCTACCGGCTATGGAAACGCAAGTCGTGGTGTTGCTGGCCTCGATTGCGGTGGGCGCTAATGTGTATTTGATGTCGCGCCAGTTTCAGAGTTTGGAGGGTCCGGTGGCCAGCAGTCTTTTGTTATCCACCGGGCTGGCCGCGATCACCACGCCGCTGATATTGACGTTGCTTGATCTGGCCTATTGAAATTTGTTCCACGGATGAGCGATTTCATTCAGTTGCCGCCACGTCGATGGCCTCACCTTCCACAAAGCACCGCAGTAACTGCAAGTCTGGTGAAAACACCACGATGTCGGCATAAGCGCCGGGCTGCAAACGGCCCCGGTCAAGCTCGCCCAGGTAGTCAGCGGGATAGGTCGATAAATGCTGGGCCGCCTCTTGCGGAGTAAGACCGATCGTAACGAAATTACGAAACGCCTGGTCCATGGTCAGCGCGCTGCCAGCGAGCGTACCGTCGGCTAACCGGACCCCACCCAGGCAGCGGGTGACGGTTTGGCCGCCGAGCGAGTAGGTGCCATCGGCCATCCCAGCGGCGGCGGTCGCGTCGGTCACGCCCAACAACTTTGGAATCGCCCGTCGCGCGGCGTGAATCGCCCCAGGATGGACGTGCAATAGATCCGGGATGATCTCGGCGTATTCAGCGTGGGCCAGCGCGGCACCGACGACGCCCGGTTGGCGATGATGCAGCGGACTCATCGCGTTAAACAGATGGGTAAAGCCCCTAACCCCCGCAGTGAGTGCCGCGACAACTTCCTCATAGCCTGCTTCACTATGGCCAATCTGCGCCGCAATCCCTGCGTTTTGCAAATGGCGAATAAAATCCAGGTGATTCGCTATTTCGGGTGCTAGCGTTATCACCCGAATCGGAGCCAGCGCTTGGAGTGCAGCGAGTTCGGCGAGGGTTGCCGTGCGGGTGAAATGGGGCTGTGCGCCCAGTCGGGCGGGATTAAGGAACGGCCCTTCGAGATGAACACCGAGCACCCGGGCCGCGCCGGTCGGCCGTTGGCGCATCGCCCGATTTACATCCACTAGTGCCCTTTCGATCTGCCCGCGCGGTGCCGTCATGGTAGTGGCCAGCCAACTGGTTGTGCCATGACCGGCGTGCAGACGCGCGACCGTATCAACCGCACCGTGAGCCGACATCACATCAGCGCCACCGCCGCCATGGACATGGAGGTCGATAAAGCCAGGCAGCACCAGAGGTTCGTCTTTGGCTGGCTTGAGGGTGGATCGGCCCTCAATGGCGCTGATTCGGTCGGTAAACGCCAGCCTGCCGCGTATCCAGCCTTCAGGCGTGAGGATGCAGCCAGCGATTCGGGTGGTCATAGCCACTCTTGATCATGCCGCTTTGACCCGCAGCCGGGACAGCTTGATTGAGGCGCGCAAGATCAACCGCAGCACGGTTTGCAAACCGCGTTTCTGCCAGGGGCGTAATCGCGGGGTATCGACCAGCTTCCGACCGGCGTACTCGCCAAATTCCCGCAAGACCTCGGAAAACGGCACTCGGGTATCAACATGCAGGGCGTGCGGCTCGATCGAGGTGCTCGGCAGCGGACTGGGCCGGACCAGATAGCGCCCCGCGCTAAACGTCGGCAGTGGAATAAGCTTTTGATAATCGGCAATCATTTCAGCAACCGAGCGATGGCGAAAATTAATCGCCCAGGTTCGCAGCGGCATCAGGCAGGCGCGATCCGCCGCAATCGCCAGCAGGCGCTCGGCGAGGGCATCTGGTGTCGGAGCGCACAGAAACCCGCTGACGCCATCATCAATCCGGTCGGCGAAACTACCTAAATCGGTGGCGACAACCGGTAGACCGAACAGCCAAAGCTCGCTCAAGGTATAGCTGAAAGTCTCCGGCCAGATGGACAGCAATAAACCAACCTCAGGTTGGATCTTCGCCAACAGCCTGGGCAGTTCTGCATGGGCGTAGCGGGGGATAACCGTGATCCCTGGCTGGTCGATAAACCCCGCGCCGCCGTCATCGCAGCCAACAAGGTATAGATCAACCCGTGCCGCAATGAGTGGCCAGAGCTGTTCCAGCAACGCCCGGCCTTTCTGGGGTGCCAGCCTGCCAAGCACCACGACTCGCAGCTTGGCCTCAGCCGGTGGCGCGGCAAGAGGGCGTGGGGCAAAGTCCAGTCCATGCGGGATGACATGGAAAGGCTTATCCCGTAACGCCGGAGCCAGAGTTTGCCAGTGCTGAGCGACCGAAGGGGCGGGAGCGACAAGCTGCACGGTGTCCGCCTGAGCCAACCTGGTAAAGCGTCGGCGCAGACTGAACCACTCGTCGGGGCTGACATTGCGGAAGAACTGGTTGGGTTCATTGTGGGCGAAACAAGCCGCCAGCCGCTCCCGCTCACAACTGTGGCAGACCTCGTTGAAGTGAATGACGATGGCCGGACAGAACGGGTAATAATCATGAGCGAGCAGGATGGTCGGCAAACCCGTGGTCAGCACGTCCAGCGCATGGCCGATCAGTGAGGACACCAGAATTGCTTCAACCCGGAACTCGGCAATGATGTCCCGCAGGATGGCCTGATACTGCAAGTGGGTGAGCGCTGTAGCGCGAATCGGTAAGCCAAGATCCCAATAGCGTAGGGGCCGATCCATCGTTGACGAGCGATAGAGGCTGATCCGTTGGCCAAAAGCGCCCCAGGTGCCGATAGACCGCAGCACCAGGTTATCCCGCTGCTGATCATGGATGCAGTATTGCTGAATCCAGTAATCCAGCCCGCCACCCCAGCTATGGGCAACGTGGAGCTGCACGGGTTTGGGCATCGCAGCTTCAACCGGCGGCGGATCGCCTCGTTCGAGAAATTCGCGCACCGTGATCCGTAAACCAAGCAGTGGATGCGCAAGCGACATCAGGCGCGCTTCTTCCGAGTCATCAAGGAAACGCATCTCCTGCCGCCGCCGATCTTTGGCATGATCCAGCACATAGAGCTGATCGCAGGCGACCAGGCTCCAGCCGTGTTCACGCAAGATAGCGGCCAGCCATGGTAGCCACGTAGTCGCTGTCATGACCGGACAGGCGGCGATGTCTGGCTCAAGCAAGCGCAGCGCGTCGCGGCGCAGGTAGCAGCACCCGCTGAATAAGCCAGGGATCTCGCCATAAAGCCGGGGACTGTAGGCGCGCAAAAAAAGGTCGATGCGCTGGAAATCGGTGGGCGAGGGGAGGGTGGATTCCAGTAACGACAGCAACGAACTACCGTCGCACAACGGCATGGTCGCGGCAATCGCAGGATAGCGGTCTATGGCCAGCGCAAGCCGCGTATCCCAACCCGGCGGCACCTCAATCCCTGGCTGTAACAGCAATAAGTCGCGCCCAGCATGGTGGGGCGGCAACTCCCGTAACGCGGCTTGCCATGGATCAGTGGTTTCGGGCACCAGCACCCGCTCAAATCGCGTGGAGTCATGGGAGATCTGTTGCCATGTCGCCAGATCAACACCTAATCCCAGCAGCAGGATCGGCGCGTCAACGGCACTGTGGGCCAGCACTGAGGGTAAAGTCAGCGCAAGCAGCTCGACATCGGCCGGGGTTACTGGAATACAAATCGTCCACTGCCGTTGGTCTGGCAGTAGCCGCTCACCGGAATGCATTGACCACCCGTGCGAGGTTGCGCGCCAGACGCCAACTGCGTGAGCGTTTCAGCATTTCCAGCTCACGGCGCGCGTCCATCAGTTGCGCGCGGATGATGGCGTCCTCGTCTGCGGTGTCATCGTTATCGCGGACGCCGGGCGCATTCAGCCGGTACCAGTGATAATAGGAATCTCCAGCACTTTGGAACGGATGCGGAAAGGCCCGGCGTAAATCCAGCCGAGTCCGGTAGAGGATGCGATGGGCTTTGGTGATCGGCTCACCGTTGTCAAAGGCGTGATAACGACAGGGGCGGTTGCCCAATTCAGCCTGACCCAGCCGCTCGCATTCGGCGATATACCAGCGGCGCAGGTCAAACAGCACCGAATCACGCGCGGCATATTTTTTTAACATGATCTCCTGAGCGCCGCCGTCGAATCCGGAGAAGTGATAAAAACTCAGCGGTTCGCCGTTAATGGTGACGCCTTTTTCCAGCGAGCCAGCCGCCACCCGGTGGGTGAGATTCCAGGTGGCGACGTTATAGCCCGGTTCGCGCAGAATGTGCAGATCGGCGAAAAACGCGGGTGCCAAATCAATCCAGCGTTGATCAGTGAACAAGCCACCGGCGATATCGTCGTGGCAAAAATCCTGCAAGCGCGCCGCCCACCAGTTCAAAAAGCGCAGCCCCTCGTCACTAGCGCGCACCCCCAGAAAACCGAGGTTAAAAACCCCGTACTTGAGGCTGCCAATTTCGTTATCGATCACTGCGTCCTGGGTTTGCTCCGGCATAAGCTGATGGGGCGTCAGTAAAATGCTGTGCTGATCCAGGCGCTTAATCAAACCCTCCAGCCCCGACCAAATCACGATGTCAGGATCAAAGTAAAATACTTTTTCAGCGTTGAAGCGGCGGATAATTTCTAAAAAGCCCAGCGCTTTCACCGCCGTACACATCTCGACCACCGTATGACCGAAGAGCCAGGTTTCCACGTCCGGTACCGGGAGTTCCTCGACATCAATGATCGAATCAAAGGGTTCAGCGGCGTGGTCGGCCTCAGCCGGATAGGTATCGCATAAGAGCACATGAAAGCGAATATCGATGCCCTGGCGCTTGGCAGACTGCGCCAGCACTCTGGCCTTGGGCAGATAATTGGAGGTGATGCTGGTGAAAAGATGGGTTGTCTGATTCATGATCGTCTGAAAAATCGGGTATAACGCCATGATTTTGATGAATAAATCTGGCTTAGTGTATTGTCAGCAGCGGCAACTTGCTGTTCGAGTGTCAAGATACGCTGTGAGGCGCGCTCCAGGGCTTCCTGGAGTTCCTGCGCTTGCGCATGACAGTAAGCGATGTCAGCCTCGCGCTGCCGGACATAGCCCTGGGCTTCGGTGAGTGCTTGATCTCGTGTTGCCAGCTCCCGGCGGCCTTCGTCCAGCAACCGCTCTGCGGTGGCAAGCCCTTCCTGTAAAGCCGTGATTTGCGCGAGGTTCTGCTGCTGACGTTGGCACAGATCTGCTGTGATCTGGTATTGCTCCGATAACACCTGTAGGGCCTGTGCCGATGAAAGGCGGGCGCGCTCGCGATCAACCGCCCGCCGCAATTCCCTGGCCGGATCTTCAGCAATGAACGCCTGAATCCTGGCCGGATAGTCCGGGTGCAACGCCAGCAAAGTTGCTTGCGCTCGCGTGCGCAGCGCTTCGGCTTTCTCGCTGAAGCTGACACTACCGACGTGATAGACAAAGGTATCAGCGCATAGCTGATGCCGCCAGCCTGCTTTGGCGGCGCGCATACAAAAATCATTTTCCTCGCCGTAACCAAGACCAAAACGGCTTTCGTCAAACCCGCCGATCTCGGCTAGACAATCGCGGCGAACATACAAACAAAAGCCGACGCCCGTGGGAATTTCCAGCCAGCGACTCTTGTTGGCGCGCTGGAACAGGTCATCGATTTCCGCCAGGGTCAATCCGGCCGGTAACGGGTTTTCCTCACAAAAGCGCGGATAGCTGCAAATGGTGGCATTGTTGGAAAAAGGGGTCACCGTGCCGGTGCGCGGATCCGCGTGCGCACAACGAGCTAGCCGGTCCAGCCAATTGCCGTTCACTTCGGTGTCGCTATTGAGCAACACCGCATCCCGATCCGGATGGAGTGCTAATCCTCGGTTGATTGCGGCGACAAAGCCCGCATTGCGCTCTTGCCGCAGCAGCGTGATGGATTGACGGGCGGCAAGTTGATCCAGATAGGCGACTAGTTCCGGCTCTGGACTGGCGTCATCGACGATAACCAGCGCGTAGGGCGACTGCTGCGGCTGGGAGAGTACGCTTTCGAGACAGCAGCGGGTTGCCGCTAATCCCCGGTAAACGGGGACGATGATGTCGATAATCTCCGGCGTAGGCGATTCAAGCGGCGGCATTCAGTATTCCCTGGCGAAGGCGGACAAGATTCTGGAGCGCGATCTTCAACGGTCGACAAATCCCTGGCAATCTTTAATTTCGGTATCCTGCACGTACCGCGACCCGTTTTGCAATCCTGTGAGCGCCATCCTCTAACCGGCCAAACGGTCCGGTGATGTTGTTTTTCGAGGTACGTTACAATCCAATCATCATGCGTTTAATTCTCATTATTGTTATTCCCTTTCTCGGCAGCCTCGGCGCGGCCTTTTTGCCCTCTGACACCCGTAACCGGGAGGCGTGGCTGGCGGGCGTCATTGCCTTGGTAACGGCGCTATTGGTGGCCAGCCTGTACCCCTCGGTGGTTGGGGCTGAGGGCATCGTCCGCACCACCGTTTCCTGGATACCGGCGCTGGGGCTGGATTTTTCCCTCCGGATGGACGGCTTTGCCTGGCTATTCGCCCTGATCATTACCGGCATGGGTGGGCTGGTGGTGCTCTATGCCCGCTACTATCTGTCGCCCGCCGACCCGGTGCCGCGCTTCTTCTCGTTCTTTCTCGCCTTCATGGGCGCGATGCTGGGCGTAGTGCTGTCGGGTAACCTGATTCAACTGGCGATGTTTTGGGAGTTGACCAGCCTGATTTCTTTCATGCTGATCGCTTACTGGCATCACCGGGCCGATGCCCGCCGTGGGGCACGAATGGCGCTGATTGTGACCGGTGCCGGTGGGTTGGCGCTGTTTGGTGGAATGCTGCTATTGGGCTATATGGCGGGCGGTTATGACCTCGATAAAGTCTTGGCGGCAGGGGATCGGATCAAAAATGATCCCTGGTATCCAGTCGCGCTGACCCTGATCGCGTTGGGCGCGTTGACCAAGAGCGCTCAATTTCCCTTCCATTTCTGGCTGCCACACGCCATGGCCGCGCCGACGCCGGTGTCGGCTTATCTGCATTCAGCGACGATGGTGAAAGCCGGGGTGTTCCTGCTGGCGCGGCTGTGGCCGGTGTTGTCGGGTACCGATCTCTGGTTTTGGCTGATCGGCGGGGCCGGGTTATGTTCATTGGTATTGGGCGCGTATCTGGCGATGTTCCAGCAGGATATGAAAGGCGTCTTAGCCTATTCCACCATGAGCCATCTGGGCCTGATCACCCTGCTGCTGGGCATGAACAGCCCGCTGGCGCTGGTGGCGGCGGTGTTTCATATCAACAACCACGCCACGTTTAAAGCCTCGCTGTTTATGGCCACGGGCATTGTCGATCACGAAACCGGGACCCGCGATTTACACCGTCTCTCCGGCCTGCGACACGCCATGCCCATTACCGCAACGCTGGCGATGGTCGCCGCGGCCGCCATGGCGGGGGTGCCGCTGCTCAATGGCTTTCTGTCTAAAGAGATGTTTTTTGCCGAAACTGTGTTTCTTGACCGCTCTGATTGGCAACAAGTCGCCTTGCCGCTGGCAGCGACCGTAGCGGGAACTTTCAGCGTGGCTTACTCGCTGCGCTTCATCCATCAGGTCTTTTTCGGGCCGCCAGCCCATGAGTTGCCCCACGCGCCGCATGAGCCGAATCGTTGGATGCTGCTACCCAGCGGGCTACTGGTGCTGGTTTGCCTGCTGGTTGGCATGTTCCCGGAATGGACTGTCGGCTTTTATTTGCGGCTGGCGACTGACGCTATTCTTGGCCCCGAAGCGCCGACCTATAGCCTGGCGATCTGGCATGGCTTTAATCTGCCGCTGCTGATGAGCCTGGTAGCGTTTGGCGGGGGTGTGGTGGTGTATCGGCTGGTGTTGTGGCGCACCGCCGATACCATCCCGTTACTGGAACCGCTGGACGGTCAACGCGCCTTCAACCGGCTGCAAATGGCGCTGGTATCCGGGTCCGACCGGGTGATGCAGCGCCTGACCTCGCCGCGCTTGCAGATTCAATTGCTGGTGCTGCTGCTGATCGTGCTGGTGGGGGGCGTGTGGCCGGTGTGGATGCTCAGCGGAATCTGGGGCCAGCAGAGCATCAGCACACTCCATCCCGCTTTCGGGCTGCTGTGGCTGATCGGCGGCGCGTGTGCCCTGGCGGCTGCCGGGCAGGCCAAGCATGATCGTTTCGCCGCTTTGATTTGCGTCGGCGGTGCCGGTTTGGCGACCAGTTTAAGCTTTGTTTGGTTATCCGCGCCCGACTTGGCGCTCACGCAACTGGCCGTCGAAGTGGTGACTACAGTGCTGTTGTTGCTGGGTCTGCGCTGGCTGCCCCGTCGGATTGGACCTGCGGCCGGACAACCGCGAAGCCGCGCTATTCGCCTGCGACGGCTGCGCGATGCGCTGGTCGCCGTGGCCTGTGGTCTGGGGCTGGCCGGTCTGGCGTATGCCCTTTTGACCCGGCCCGCTGTTGAGGGCATCGCGCCATTTTTCGTCGAACAGGCCTTGCCCAAAGGCGGCGGTTTGAACGTGGTCAACGTGATTCTGGTCGATTTTCGCGGTTTTGATACCTTTGGCGAAATAACCGTGCTAGCTATCGTCGCCTTGACCGTGTTTGCGTTACTGCGCCGTTTTCGCCCGGCCCCGGAGAGCGTGCCGCTCCCGCGCCAGCAGCGTAGACAAAACGCCGCTCAAGGGATCGACGAGCGCCATGTCCCTGATCTGGCTGCTCAATTACCGGCCGATTACCTGATGTTACCGGCTGTGCTGGCGCGACTGCTGTTGCCGCTGGCGATGCTGGCCTCGCTGTTCTTTCTATTGCGGGGCCACAACGCACCGGGCGGCGGCTTTATTGGCGGACTGGTGCTGGCCACCGCGATCATTCTGCAATATCTGGTCGGCGGCACGTTGTGGGTGGAATCCCGTTTGCGCATCCACCCGCTGTATTGGATCGCCTTTGGACTACTAGCAGCGGCGCTGGCCGGTGGCGGGGCCTGGTTGGCGGAACGGCCTTTTTTAAGTGCGCTGGCCTGGCACGGTCAAATTCCCTGGCTCGGCGAACTGCACTTATCGAGCGTGCTGCTGTTTGATCTGGGCGTCTATATGCTGGTAGTGGGCGCGACGGTGCTGATGCTGGTAGCGATTGCTCATCAATCGCTGCAAAGCCACCATCACAAGGTCGCGGCCAAACAACGAGGTGAGTTATGGAAATCGTCTTCGCCCTAGCGATTGGCGTACTGGCCGGGGCCGGGGTGTGGTTGTTGCTGCGCCCCCGCACTTTCCAAGTGATCATGGGGCTGTCGCTGCTGTCTTATGCCGTCAATCTGTTCATCTTTGGCATGGGCCGCCTGCGAGTCGGGGCAGCACCGATGATCGACCCGGCCCGTGGCAGCAATCCCGCTCTTTATGCCGATCCGCTCCCGCAGGCGCTGGTTTTGACGGCTATTGTTATTGGCTTTGCCACCACCGCGCTATTTCTGGTGGTGCTGTTGGCGGCGCGCGGCCTGAGCGGTACCGATCATGTTGATGGCCACGAGCCGGAGCGGCCATGAGCGGCTGGCAACAGCATCTGCCCATTTTTCCGATTGTGCTGCC